>Ga0224558_1000872_pt1 | contig 34363 bp, 37 predicted proteins | sample 714S32024metaG_FD_180682 | JGI IMG/M metagenome (GOLD analysis project Ga0224558, IMG submission 180682) | Peat soil microbial communities from Stordalen Mire, Sweden - 717 S3 20-24 | ecosystem: Environmental > Terrestrial > Soil > Wetlands > Peat | place: Sweden: Norrbotten County, Stordalen... | reverse complement strand
CCGATCGGATCCAGGAAGCCTTGAACACCATGCAGCTTGCATCAGTGACCCTGGGTGGAGAAGAAGTCTACATCAAGGCCAAAAACCACCCTCTTGGAAATCAGATATTTAAAAAATTCAGTTTGAAACTTCCCAAGAACATCAGCACCAAAGAGGAGCTTGAAGGTTGTTTTCAAATCAAGAAGAAAAGGGAATCCTGGGGACAACTTTGCCTTTTTTCAAATTAGGAATGGCTTAAGATCAGGGGTTTCATGAGCCCAACTGTCAAAGTCGAGACCTAAAAAATAGCAAAATAGTCATTTTTTATCATCTACGTATCTATAGGGGAACATCGCCTTTTTTTATGACTGACTGACGGACTGATTGTCTATCTCAGTCTTATTTAATTTGGCGACACCGGTCTCAAATAAAGTTTTTCTAAACAGATGCAACGACAGAAATGCTGTCGCATATAGGTTCTCTATGCTCATGCAGATATGAGCACCGGAAGACTTTGTTGTCCGGCATAGCCCTGAAAGCTGTGTGGTACTTAAGACGTTGCATATAGATCTTGAAGAGCTTCAACCGGGTCTTGGCATAGCCGTTCTAATCCTGCCGCTGAAAGCGGATGGTTAGAACGGATAGTCCTCATTACTGTTTCCTGAATCCTTGAACAGCTGCAGAAGCTGCCTTGCCCGGACATCAGCGACCATCGGCAGGCAGAGATCAAGACCAAGAACAAGCGCCGGGAAGAGGCCGTTCAAGGTTTCCGGTCAGAAATAAAGGACGAATACCACGATCAGTTGGAGTAGAACTCATGTGATAATTTTTTCCTGATATTTTCCCATCACCCGGTGCAAGGAAGGTTATTCAAGCTTACTACGCCATCATGCTCTTCAAGTTGGGGTCGATGATCAGCGGGCATCCGGTCGCTTCCTGGACTTGCTCAACTGTATACAGGGGGTTGATCTCTTTGAGGATCAAGCCTTCCATGGTAATCTCCATTACCCCTATCTCACTGATGATCATATCCACTTCGCCCACCGCCGTAAGGGGCAAATCGCACCGTTTCAAAATTTTATGTTTACCCTTGGCGGTGTGCTCCATGACAACGATCACTTTGCGGGAACCTACTACCAGATCCATAGCACCACCCATTCCGGGAACCATTTTGCCTGGAATCATCCAGTTGGCCAGATTTCCCTGTTCATCCACCTGTAAAGCACCTAAAATCGTGATGTCGACATGCCCACCACGAATGAGTCCAAAGGAAAGGGCACTGTCAAAGAAAGCCGCGCCGGGTATTACGGTTACTGGCTCCCCGGCAGCATTGACGATATCCGGGATTTCCATCCCAGCCTCTGGAACCGGGCCCAGACCGACAAAGCCATTTTCCGATTGGAGGATAACATCTACCCCTTCAGGTATATAATTAGCCACCATGGTCGGGATTCCAATCCCCAAATTTACCACCATGCCGTCAGCAAGTTCTTTGGCTGCTCTTTTGGCGATCAGCTCACGAATACCTTCCATTATGACAGTGCACCTGCCTTCACGATAGCATCTACCAAAATACCGGGAGTAGCTACATTCTCAGGCTGAATTGATCCTACCGTCACGATCTCATCGGCCTCCACGATTACATAATCCCCCGCCATAGCAATCAGTGTATTGAAATTGCGGGTCGAGCCCCTGTAATAGCAATTGCCGCTCTCGTCCACGATGCTGGCTTTGACTAGGGCCACATCCCCTTTAAGCGGAAGTTCCAGGAGATAATCCTTACCATTTAAATTTATTATCTGCTTACCTTCAGCCACGATCGTCCCGACACCGCTAGGAGTCAGAAAACCGCCCAGTCCGCTGCCGGCCGAGCGTATCCGTTCAGCCAGGGTCCCCTGAGGCATCAAAGTTACTTTCAGATCACCAGAGGCCATCTTTCGTCCCACCTCGGGATTCAAGCCTACATGAGATGCATACATGGCCTTGATCCGTCCTTCAGCCAGAAGACGTCCTATGCCCTCATTCTCATGTCCGCAATCGTTGGAGATCACCGTCAAATCCTTAACGCCCTTGCCAATGATGGCTTCAATCAAAGTTTTGGGAGCCCCATTACTCATAAAGCCGCCGATCATGATGGTCATACCGTCTTTGATATGATCAATCGCCGCTTCCATGCTCTTGACCTTATTCACGGCTAGCAACCTCCTTGCTGATAAGTTCGCCTGATCTATACAGCTATAGCAATTTTCTTGCCATTTGTTGAAGAGTGAGCTGTTAGTTCAAGCCAAACTGCCCCCGTGCTTGAGAAAAAAATATTTATTAGTTGCATCCGATTCATCACCAAGTCAACATCAAAAAATTGATACAAAAATATATTACCTTCAGCACCGATCAGACAGACCATCTCTTCATGCTCGAATTTGAGGGTGTCAAGCAATTGCATTGTCGCTTCTCCTGATCAATGGGCTTGCCCTTCGAAGCATCAGAATGGTCTCCAACACCCCGCCGGCAATCGCCCGGGCCTTGTCGGAGATGGTGTAGCAGTACTCCACCCGGCCCCGGGGATCCACGTCCCCCATCTTCTGTCCACGGTACACCGGGACTCCACCCCGGATCAGCCCCCGCAGCACCCCGTCGATGGGCGTCTGCACGAGGCAGCCGCCCACCTGGCCCAGGGTCTCTCCCGCCTTCACCAGGATGCCGATAGCGACGCAGGGTTCGAAGACCCCGTCCTCAGGAGCATTGATCAGGCGCTCCAACCCATAGCCGGCGATGGGGCCCGGGATTCCGGTGTTCGGCTCAGCCCCACCATCCAGGATCACCCGGCCAAGATTGTGCCCCCGCCTGGTCTCGACCGCCGCGTGAACGTCGACCCCGGCAATAAAGCCGGGGCCCAGACCGATCACCAACGGAGCGTCGGTGATCCTGGTACCAGTGTTGTACTTGGCTATGATCGCATCAACCAGCACCAACGGTTGCAGGCGCAGGGCTGAAGCCGCGCCAGGGTCGATCAACACCGGAATCTCGCCCCGCTCCAGGGTTGTTTTCACCTCGGGTAGGCCACCAACCACCCGGGCAAAAACGCCCTCGACCTCGTGACGGCCATCGAATACGGCCTCGGCAAAGGAGACCGGGCGGCGCACTACGGTAGGCTGGGCAATTTCTGTCATCGCCACCGGGAAACCACAGCGGTGCAGCCGATGTGCCACACCGCTTGCCAGATCCCCGGCCCCCTTCACCAACACGAGCATATTCATCAGGCCAACCTCTCCAAAAAAACGTCCATGGTACCGCCGCAGGCCATCCCCTCGTCGGCAGCGGCATCTGCATCCATGACCACCCGAACCAACCGGGCGCCACCGGCATCAAACAGCATCATAGCCTCACTGCGCACCGCAGCTTCCCCACATCCTCCACCAATTGTCCCAACACTGCCACCGTCGGGCAGCAGCAGCATCCGGGCTCCGGCCTTACGGGGCGTGGACCCGACGGTGCGAACAACGGTGGCAACCACACAGGGTTGACCCTCGTCCAGATAGTCGAACATGCGGGACAGCAGGTTCTGATCCCCAACCGTGGATGTGGGCGGCACCAGCCACCGGGACCGGCCACGCCGGGCTTCAACCAGTTGGGCAGCGATGCTGACAGCGATCTCCTCCGGCGTCTCGCCGCCTATCTCCAGGCCGATCGGCATATGCACCCGATTAACCCGGTCTTCCGGGTAACCCGAGGCGATCAGGTGTTCCTTGACCATTTTGACCCGCCGACGGCTGCCGATCATGCCCACGTATCCGGGCTCATATTGCAATACATGCATCAAGCAGTCCAGGTCGTGCTTGTGCCCTCTGGTGATAATCACCACACTAGTGCCGGCATCAATGCGCTGATTTTTAAAAGCCTGGATAAAGTCGTCGCAGACCACTGACTTGGCCTCAGGGAATCGCTGCTGGACAGCAAAGGACGGGCGGTCGTCAACAACGGTGATCTCATATCCCAGCAAGGAGGCAATCGCTACCAGAGGCCGGGCGATGTACCCTCCGCCTAGCACTAGCAAGCGGGCGACCGGATGATAGGGCTCTATAAAGACGCTGAACGACCCGGATGCATCATCAACTTCAAACAACTGGGCGTCCTGCCGCTTCATCGCTTCTGCCGCCGACCCGATTATTGCGACACCGAACGACGTGCCTGTCAACGCTCCCCAGACGTCCGATTCCGTGCAGAGAAGCTTTTGGCCCACAGTGCCCTGAAGGGGGCCCCTCGCAGCAACTATAGTGGCCACGGCAACCGTTTCCCGTTCTTCTAAGGCCTGTCTCAACCGTCGTGACAACTCCTTCACCCCATCTAAAAGATAGTCTCTAGACAATACGAATGCTGCACCATTTGTCAGAATATCTGCGCTGCTGCCTGCAACCTGGAACATCTTCCCACGTCAGGCAATTTCAGCAGAAGATCCCCGGTGCGATCCCTGCTTTTATGAGTTGCGCTGGCGATAATCCATCTCTATTGCCCATTGCAAGCTTCAAGCAGCTATCAAGCCTTTTCAATCACCATGGCAAATCCATGGCCTCCGCCGACACAGAGGGTAGCCAGACCATAGCGGGCACGTTCATGCTTTTGCAGCTCATGGATAAGGGTAACCAGAATTCGAGCGCCAGAAGCGCCAATAGGATGTCCTATTGCGATAGCCCCTCCATTTACATTAGTTTTATCCAGGGGCAGTTCCAGTCCCTTGGCCACAGCTATGAACTGGGCTGCAAAAGCCTCGTTGGCTTCTATCAAATCAAGGTCACCCACCCCGATCCCAGCCCTCTGCAAGGCTTTTCGGGAAGCAGGAATAGGACCTATGCCCATAATGGCAGGATCTACCCCCGCTTTGGCAGAGCTCCGAACGATTGCCAAAGGCTTAAGGCCTAGTTCTTGTGCCTTTTCAGTTGACATAAGAACGACCGCAGCCGCCGAGTCACTGATACCGGATGCATTTCCTGCTGTAACGGTACCGTCCTTTTTAAATGACGGTCTGAGTTTCGCTAAGATTTCAAGGGTAGTCCCTGGCCTAATGCACTCATCTTTATAGAAATAAACGGTCTCCCCTTTTTTCTTAATGGGAACGGGAACAATTTCATCCACAAAGCGGCCAGATTCAGAAGCCACGGCTGCCTTTTGCTGGCTGGCCATAGCGAAGAAATCCTGCTCTTCCCGAGTAATGTTATACTGTTCGGCTACGTTTTCCGCAGTAATACCCATGTGTACATCATTGATGGCGCACCATAAGCCATCTTTGATCATTTCGTCAACTACCTGAGCATTGCCCATTCTTAAACCCTGCCTTACACCAGGTAAGACATAGGGCGCCAGGCTCATGTTCTCCATTCCGCCAGCAACAACTATGTCCGCCTCGCCTGCTCTGATGTCCTGGGCTCCTACAGCGACAGAATACAGACCGGAACAGCAGATGAAATTCATGGTACACGCAGGAACTTCATAGGGCAGTCCTGCTTTTAACGCAGCTTGGCGGGCCGGTCCTTGACCCGTTCCGGCCTGCAGGACATTCCCCATAATAACTTCATCTACCCTGGCTCCGTCTAAATTAATTCTCTTGAGACCCTCTGCAATGACAACTGCCCCCAAGTCAGGAGCAGGCATGTTGGCCAGCGTTCCAAGAAAGGAACCTACAGGTGTACGAACCGCACTCACGATGGCAACATCTTTCATCATGCACACTCTCCTTCAGCTTTATGTAACTAATGCACATGCCTTCGCTGCGCTCAGGCACGAAACGCTATGAAAATGGGTACGAGTGCGCGACTATTTGATTGGTCGCGCAAGCATACTACAGAGCACGTGGGTCTGAGTGTGTCACCCCAACTTTGTTGTGGGGAGACCGCGTAACTATATGTGTCGCTCTGCCCTTTCAAGCACAAATAAGTGTGGCACGGACCACGCAGGTTTATCTTTGTATAAACATTGTGGGCGAGCATTCACTGCTTGAGCGACCACTATACCACTGTATAGAAGGGGTGTTCATACTCAAAAATAGTGTACTCTGCCTGTTGCGGTATCGACGGTCAGAAAAACTTCGTCGTTGCCGCTTATCGGTGACGTCCGATACCTTTGGCAAGAGCACCTCGGCTTTTTCTTCGGCATCTGTTGAAACATCCTGATGATCAGGACCTTGTTTTCGGCCGCTGTTATGCGGCTCAATGTCAAAGAACCAGGACGATGTTGCTTTGGCCATTGACGGAGCATCGACGAGGATCATGTGGCAAAGCTATTACCACCTTGAGAGAGGGAGCGTTATATGCTAAAGATTGTGTACCCCATTTGCTATGGTATCGACGTTCACAAAACCTTCGTCGTTGCCACCATAGCGGCCACCGATCAGAAAAGCATCACCACCTACAAAACCAAACGCTTTTCCACCTTCACCAAAGGTCTGACATCCCTGGCGCTGTGGCTCCAAGATAACCAGTGCGCGGATGTCTGCATGGAGTCCACTGGCAAGTACTGGATACCCGTCTACAATATCCTGGAGCCTTCCTGCCAGATCACCCTGGCGCACCCGAAGTATGTCAAGGCGATCCGGGGCAAGAAGACCGACAAGAAGGATTCCATCTGGATTGCGGACCTCCACAAACATGGGCTGGTTCCCGGTAGTTTCATTCCCCCGGCCGATATTCGGGCAATCCGCGATCTGATGCGCTACCGCTCCAAACTGGTCTCCTTCAAGTCCAGCGAGAAGAACCGAGTACAAGACTCCCTGACCGTCTCCAACATCATGCTTTCCAGCGTGGTGTCCGATACCTTTGGCAAGAGTTCTTCAGCTATTATCCAGCACCTGTTGAAACATCCCGGCGATCGGGACTTTGATTTCCGGCCGCTGTTGCACGGCTCGATGCTGAAGAAGCAGGAAGATATCGCTCTGGCCATCGACGGCGCCATCGACGAGGTTCAGGCCGGCAAGATCACATTGTGCCTGAACCATATAGATAATCTCAAATACTATATCGCCCAGATAGAGGCAACGGCCATGAAGTTGGCTGCCCCCTACTCCGGCGCCATGAGGATCATCGAGTCCGAGCCTGGTATCAACCAGATCTCGGCGCTCGTCGTTCTCTCTGAAATCGGCGCCGACATGTCAGTATTTCACTCGTCAAAACATCTCTGTTCCTGGGCCGGGCTCGCCCCATCCAACGATCAGAGCGCAGGCAAGAAGAAATCAGTCCGCATCAGCCGTGCAGGCACCTACATCAAGCCCATACTCGTTCAATGCGCCATTGCCACCATTAAGGATAAAAGCTTCCCGCACTATCGGGGCCGTTATGAGGCGATCAGGCTGCGCAGAGGCCACAAGAAGGCCATAGTCGCCATCGCCCGCATGATGCTGACCGCAATTTACCACATGCTTTCAACCGGCGAACTGTTCAACCCGGCGCTCTACGAGAAAGCCAATTGCAAGCCCGGCTTCGTGGCCTCGACAGAAGAGCATGCGGTCAAGCTATTACAGCGCTTGGGATATTCGATTGTCAAGTTGCCGGAGGGCGCTTAGATCCCGAGAGCAGATTCTTTTTTGATTTACCATACAAGCTTGTTTGAGTGCGCCCTTTTTTAGCAATGACCGTCGTTTTTAGTGCTCTTGCCCATTTTCAGGTTTATAGTCCCGAATCTGACAACCCTTACAACAACTGGCTCACCCTTAACATGTACCACCTGTCTTTCCTTCAGGTCAAGTCATCTACTGAACACTTTCCCACAGCACTTCAGCAATATCTTTGGTCTTGATCTTTTCGGTCAAGTCTTTGGCTTTGATACCATCCTCCAGCATGGTCAGGCAGTAGGGGCAGGCCGTAAGGATGGAGTCTGCTCCTGTTTCCAGGGCTTGCTCGGTGCGCTTGAAGTTGACTCTCTCGCTCAGGGGCTCATCCAGCCACATTCTCCCGCCGCCGCCGCCACAGCAGAACCCCTTGTAGTAGTTTCTCTCCATCTCCTTGAGACGGATGCCGGAAATGGCGCTCAGGACTTTCCGGGGCTCGGCGTAGATGTCGTTGTAACGCCCGAGGTAGCAGGAGTCGTGATAGGCGCAGGTTGCGGCAACGGCTTTCCGGGGCTTCAGCTTGCCTTCTTTGATCAGTCTGTTCAGGAATACGGAGTGGTGGATCGCTTCGTAATTGCCTCCGAACTGCGGGTATTCGTGCTTCAGGGTGTTGAAGCAGTGGGGGCAGGATGTGATGATCTTTTTCACTCCGTAGCCGTTCATGGTCTCGATGTTCTCCCGGGCCAGGGTCTGGTAGAGGTATTCGTTCCCCAGCCTGCGGGCGGAGTCTCCGCAGCACTTCTCCTCATTGCCGAGGATGGCGAAGGATACGCCTGCTTTCTTGAACAGTTGTACCAGGACTGTGGCTACTTTTTTGTTGCGGTTGTCGAAGGCTCCGGCGCAGCCTGGCCAGTAGAGGTACTCCGCATCCTGGTTGGCAGACAGCTCCGGAACATCCAGATCCTTTACCCAATCCCCACGGGACTTCCAACCGAGGTTCCAGGGATTTCCGTTGTTCTCCATGCCCCTGAAGGCTGTCTGGGCCTCGGCGGGGAAACTGCTTTCCATCATGACGAGGTTGCGCCGGATGTCGACGACTTTGGGTACGTGCTCCACGAACACGGGGCACTGTTCCTCGCAGGACCGGCAGGTGGTGCAGGCCCAGATCTCTTCCGCGCTGATCACATCGGGTACCAGGGGCCTGGGGGTTGCCTCTTCTTTGTTCTCTTTCGCGGCCTTCTGGAATGCTGCCAACCTCGGGGCTACCGCCCGGAACTGGTTTTTCAGGTCCTGGGTTAATTTCTTGGGCGACAGCGGCTTGCCGCTGATGTAAGCCGGGCAGTTATCCTGGCAGCGCCCGCAGCGAATGCAGGCCTCTCCGTCCAGCAACTGCTTCCAGGTGAACTGCTGGATTTCGGCGACGCCGAACTGTTCGGCGTTCTCGTCTTCGAGGTCGATCGGCTGCATGCTCTGGGCGGCCTTGTCTTTGGCCAGGTACTGGTTGATTGGTCCGGCAAAGATGTGAAAGAGTTTGGAGTAGGGTATATAGGCGATAAAGCCCATCGCCAGGGTGACGTGCAGCCACCAGAGGACTGCATGGGCTGTTCTCAGGCTGGCGGGGTTGATGCCGCCAAACCAGGTGGAGATGAGATCTTCGACCGGTCTCCAGGCAGCCCAAGGATCTTGCGTGATGGCGATCAGCAAGCCGCCCAGGAACAATCCGGTGACCACGATCAGGAAGATGAGGCCGAGGACTAGGTAATCATCCGCCCCGCTGTCGATGCCGTCCGGTTTGGTAACGAGGCGGCGCCAGAGGGCCATGACAATTGCGACTATGATCAGCAGGGCGAAGAGGTTCAGGATGAAGGAGAGGATCAGGTAGTATCCGCCCTGGAAGGTGGGCAGGTTCAGGTGTTCGTGCACGGCGATGGATATTGTAGCGAGGGCGCAGATGATGAAACCCCAGAAGATCATCCAGTGCATGATGCCCGGGTAGCTCTCTCTCAGGATGCGGACGTGGCCGACGGTGTTTTTCAGGAACCTGATGATGCTGGGGCCGGGCATCTTCAGGCGCTCCTCGCTCTGGCCGAGCCTGAACTGTTTGAATCGGCTATAGAAGCCCCAACAGAAGATTACTACGGCGATCACCATCATGGTGTACATGATTCCGTAGTACGCGGCGTACATGGTTGTATCTCTGGTTGGTATCAAATCAGAACCACCTTTCTGGGGAATGGTTTGATTCTTGTGGCGCAATACGCTGAGTAGTGGTTACAGATCTGACGCCCAGCGAGCTCGGGCGCGCGGGCTCAGGCTCGCTGGGACAGGACGTTTTTGAATTCCTGGGTTAATGCTGGTATCACTTCAAACAAATCCGCAACAATTCCGTAGTCAGCAACTTTAAAGATCTCTGCTTCCGGGTCTTTGTTGATAGCCACAATGTACTTGGAACTGCTCATACCCGCCAGGTGTTGAATAGCCCCGGAAATACCGCAGGCTATATATAGAGTGGGGGAAACTACCTTTCCGGTCTGTCCGACCTGGTACTGGGTCTCGATCCAGCCCTCGTCGACGGCTGCTCTGGTGGCTCCTACCGCTGCCCCAAGAACATCGGCGAGCTCTCCGAGGATCTTGAAGTTTTCGCCGGACTTCATTCCCCTGCCTCCGGAGACGACTATGTCCGCCTCGGTGAGTTCGACGCGCCCGGATGCTTTGCTGATCACATCCCTGACTATCTGCCGGATGTCGGATGCAGAAACTCCCGTGGCAAAGGAAACCACCTGTGCAGTTTGCCCTGCCTGTCGTACTGCAGGTTCAAAAAATTTAGGACGGAACGTGACTATTCCCGGACTAGCGGCACCCGTGAAACTGACAAAGGCAAGGGCCTTACCAGCATAAATGGGGCGCTTAAACCGCACACCATTTTCAAAATCGATTCCGATAACATCTGAAATTTGCCCTGTCTCCAGCTTTTGGGCAACGGCCGGGGCCAAATCCTTGCCAACAGCATTATGGGCCATCAATACCAGGGAAGGTTTTTCCTGGTTGATTAATTCCGCCAGGGCTTTGCTGAATCCGTCAGTGGTATAGGTTTCTAGCTGGGCATTGTCAATCAGATAAACCTTGACTGCCCCAGCCTCTGCCAGGGACACAGAGCATTCCCCAATATCCTTACCCATAACCACCGCATGTAGTTCTTCGCCTTGGTGCTTGGCTATTTTTTTGCCCTCACCCAGCATTTCGAAAATAACTTGCCTGAATTTTCCATTCTTTTGATCGGCAAATACCAATATGCCAGCCATGTACTCTACCCCCTTATTAGACCGCTTTTGCTTCAGTGCATAGCAATCGCACTACCTCTATGGCTGCATCTCCTGGTTCGCCACCCACGATTTTTCCTGCCTTGCGAAGCTCGGGGAGATCTAAGGTCTCCAGCTTTACCCTGGCTCCCCCTGCTCCCACTTGATCAACAAAAATGCCTATATCAGCCAGGGTCAGGCGTTGAACGGGTTTCTTCTTAGCTTGCATGATCCCTTTCATGGATGGATACCGTGGTTCTGCCAGGCCCTGCTGGGCAGTGAAGAGAGCAGGCAATGGTACTTCAATGATCTCCATGCCATCATCAATTTCCCTTGTTGCGACAGCTTTACCAGGGCTAATTTCCAATTTTGTAACAATAGTTACCTGAGGGATATTCAGAAGTTCTGCCACCCGGGATCCAACCTGGGCCGATCCATCATCAACTGCCTGAAGTCCTCCTAAGATTAGGTCATACTCCATTCCTTCCAAAACCCTAGCCAAGACCAGGGCAGTTGTGTATTCGTCTCCACCTTTCAATGCCGGATCATCAATGAGGACTCCGGAGTCAGCGCCCATGGCCAGGCATTTGCGGATGGCCGATTCTGCCCTGTCTGGTCCAACTGAAACAACAACAACTTCTCCCGCTCCAAACTGCTCTTTTATCCTTAAAGCTTCTTCCACAGCAAATTCACAGTAGGGATTTACTACATAGTTCACCCCTGTGCTGTCAATGTCGCCCTTTGAATCCAAGGCTATCCGGGTTTCAGTATCAAAGGTTTGCTTCATCAAAACGACTATTTTCAAGAACCATACCTCCTTTTATCTTGGATACACTAATGAATACTTGGTAGCGCACATCCTGTTCTTCAGTTTCAGCGACTCTAACGCACACTAAAATAATAAAGCAAAAGCCATGCCCGAAAGAAGACATAAATATACTGGTGAGGAACTAATAAAGTGCTTAATAATAGCTTCCGTCAAGCAGTTGATTGAACAGGACTCACAGGCACAGGTTTTGCTGTTCAGGCCCCCGGATGGTTGCCTGAACCAACCGCTGATCAATATGATCAATGGGATGGGTCTGAATATCGTCCTCTGTAGCATCGATCCCGGGTACTGCTATGCAAGTCCGAATACGTTATCGATAATGTTCTCACAAACTTACTGCCAATATCAATCATGCTCCTGTGCTACTCTGTCCACCCCGATCGATGGCCTAAAGAAGCTTCAGGCCTGCTTTTAACAGTCAGTTCGTAGTCAACCACATAGAACAGGGAAGAGCACATCTCGCTCCGGTACCATGTTGGATGCCCTGATATCCCAGATCGGGCTGCAAACATCCTTCGCCCTGAACGGTGATTCTCCACGATCCTTGCGTTATCGAGCTTTGTGCTGCCAGCAGGTCCTTCTGATTCATTATTTTTTGAAGACATTATTAGCAATTACCATTTTCAGGACTTCATTAGTGCCTTCGTATATTTGGGTGATCTTGGCATCTCTCATATGCCGCTGGACCGGGTATTCCATCATATAGCCATTTCCTCCATGAACCTGGACTGCTTTTACAGAGTGTTTCATGGCTGCATCAGAGGCAAACAACTTCGCCATTGAAGCCTCTTTGCTATATTTGAGCCCCGTTTCCTTCAGCCAGGCAGCGTGGTATGTGAGAAGGCGCGCAGCCTCTATATCAGTAGCCATATCCGCGATTATCTCCTGTATCGCGTAGAGATAGGAGATAGGTTTTCCAAATTGCACGCGCTCCTTGGCATACCCAATGGCATCCTCATAAGAAGCCTGTGCAATTCCCAGGGCCTGCGAAGCAATTGCAATTCGGCCTCCATCCAGGGCGTGCATAGCAATTTTGAATCCCTCGCCAGGCTTACCCAGCATGTTCTCCTTGGGTACTCGCATGTTTTCAAACGTTAGAATTGCCGTTTTGGATGCCCTGATTCCCAGCTTATCCAGCGGCGGTCCTACGATATAGCCCTCCGTATCCCGCTCGACTATAAAAGCAGAAATGCCTCTCACTCCAGGTGCTTCCTTGTCGGTTTTGGCAAAAACAATGGTGGTTCCAGCCACACCGGCATTGGAAATAAACATCTTCGATCCATTGAGTACGTATTCATCTCCATCTCGGACAGCAATGGTCTTAAGAGCGCTGGAATCAGACCCTGCGTTGGACTCTGTCAGAGCAAAGGACCCGATTAATTCACCCTTGGCTAAACGAGGAAGATACATTCTCCTTTGTTCTTCGGTTCCATAATCGATGATGGGCTCGGTTCCAAGGGATATGTGCGTCTCTACGATCACACCAGTAGATGCGCAGACTCTAGAGAGTTCTTCCACAACTAAGATATAGCTTAAATAACTAGCGCCACTGCCGCCGTATTCCTCCGGAACAAGAATTCCCATTACCCCTAACTCGCAAAGTTTTTTAATGGCTTCAGCAGGATACTCTGATTTGCGATCAATTTCATCAGCTATTGGACGAAGCTCTTTCTCGGCAAAATCTCTTACCATGTCCCTGATCATTTTCTGTTCTTCGGTTGGATTGAAATCCATTTGAATCCTCCTTATGTGAAGCTAGTTCAGCATATTAAAACTTGATTTCACTGCAAAAACCCCTGCCTTGGAAATGACAATACTATATGTCGTAGCTACTTTAAGTATGTTCCACTATATAAAGAATAATAGCTGATCAAAAAGAGGCTTTTTATAGCATGATCAAACTTAGATTCAAGATTGTACCTTAATTTCTCTTCCTTTTCTATTAGCGACCTGCTACCCCTTAAGAGTAAGCCTTGAATCTCAGTTTTCTAATACTCTCAATATTTTGCTGACTATAATAGGGCGAAAGCCCTCACCCGCTTTGCCCTTTTATTTTTAAGCAAGAATAAGCTTACTGACATTACACGATTGCAATAGCACGAACTGGAGCAGCAGTAGCATCCCTCCATTTAATAGGTAATACGGCTATTTTGAACCCGTAAGAAGGTATTTTATCCAGGTTAACAAGATTTTCAATATGATAGTACTCATATTCCAACATAACTCTATGGGCTTCCCAAAACTTCTTCTGTTCAAACATTGCGTAAACGGGAGGATCGAACGTTATCGCATCAATACCCATTACTTTGATACCTTTTTCGATTAACCATATCGTAGCCTCGCGTGACATTCCACACTGGTTGGTTTTATAGGACTCCGTAGTATTGAACCGATCTGCTCCCGTCCGGATTAAAACAATATCCAAAGGCCTAAGATTATAATTGATCTTTCGCAAGACTTCTTGAACATCTTCCACGCTAATGAAATGCCCGTATTCCTTGTCACTAAAATCCAACACTACCCCGTCTCCGTAACAATATTCCAACGGGATGCTCTCCGCAGAAGGCGCGTCCGGGTTTAAATGACGCAAAGCATCAATATGTGTGCCACAGTGGTCGCTAATCACAACTAAACAGTGGGCAGTCAGGGAGTCTACACCGTAAGGAGTCGTTCCCAATCCGTCAGCAGATTCCTTATGGTTTTCCATATACTTAATTATTGTAGGAGCCACCCGAGGAAAAACAATCATATCTTGGCAAACTTCCATGCTTAAATCAACTAGACGATGACCCATAATGTAGGCCTCCTTAAGTTCTAATCTTTCGTTATCCCCGCGCCAGGGTTTCCCATGCAGACATATCCCTAACCTTTTCCAGCGCCTTAACTATACCGACGCCACGAACTGCCTGGCCTGTACCGATCCGGTCTCCGTCATGTAGAAGGTTTTTCAGACGGAATTCTATAGGGTCCATGCCCAGTTTTTCCGCAATGATATCCATCATTACCTCGCTGGCAAAGGAAGGCTGAGACATCCCAAACCCACGGAATGAACCACCTGGTTGTTTATTAGTATAAACAACTTGGGCGTCTGCCCACTGGTTAGGAATACGATAGGGACCAGAGCCTAGATAAATTGTTTTCTTGGTAATATTCGCACCATAGGTACGATAAGCCCCTGCGTCCGTGATATGAGTACGCTTAGTGGCGATTAAGGTACCGTCTCGTTTAACGCCGACCTTATAATTAGAGTACATAGCGTGCTTAGTCGTTGCGTATAGGAAATCTTCTGACGCTGTTAATTCCCATCTGACAGGACGGTTGCTCTTCATCGCCAAGAGCGCCACCATCGGTTCGACAGTAAGGTCGTTCTTACCGCCAAAGCCTCCGCCACAAGCCGGGCAAACCATGCGAACTTTAGCTAGTGGCATTTTCAGTATCTTGGCACATTGAGGATCATTGGTAAACACTTGCTGGCTAGAACACCATATTGTCACCTTGTTAGCACCTTCCGGCCTGGCCAACGCTACATGATTTTCAATCGGAGCAGTCTTTTGCGGTGTAGTAGCAAAAGAATGTTCAAAGATAAAATCTGAATCAGCAAACCCCTTTTCGATATCACCGTGGCGGAGCATGAGATACTCGTTGCCATTATGCAAGAAGATATTCCCTTGACAGTAGGTTCCCTGGCCCTCTTCATGGATAATAGTTGCTCCAGGCGCCATCGCCTCACGTGGATCAAAAACAGCGGGTAACCGTTCGTACTTAACCCGTATCAGGTCTACAGCTTCTTGAGCGATCTCTTCCGTATCAGCAGCTACCACCGCAATCGGTTCGCCCTTATACCTCACTTTATTTTCAGCAAGAACGGGCTGATCTTCAATCTCAATCCCAAACAGATTATAGGGAACGTCTTTAGCGGTAATTACTGATCTAACTCCCGGTAGACGTTCCGCTTTGCCGGTGTCAATGTCAACAATTCTCGCATGATATTCGCTGCTCAACAAACCTTTAGCATAGAGCATTGAAGGCAAATAAATATCAGCAGTATACTGCACTTTACCCGATACTTGATCTATTGCATCAACTCTCGGACGGCGTTTACCTACCTCAGTAAAACCCACTTTAACACCCTCCTTTATTTACCTGCTTCTCGCATTTCCTTGGCCGCACTCAATACAGCTTCTATTGGTTTTGTGTATCCGGTACAACGGCACAGGTTGCCGGAGAGCCCATCTTTCACTTCTTCATACGTTGGGTTGGGATTTTTATCGAGCAGCGCTTTTGCCGCCATGATGAACCCGGGAGTGCAATACCCGCACTGAGAAGCGCCCAATTCAACAAAGGCTTTTTGCACTGGATGTAGGTTGCCTGGGGTGCCGAGCCCCTCAGCGGTTAACACTTCCTTGCGGTTAACACTTGCAGCCAATATTAAGCAAGCATTCACTGCTTTACCATTTAGTAGAACGGTACATGCTCCGCAATCTCCCTGTTTACACGATTTCTTCGCACTTGTCACGTGCAATTTCTCACGTAAAAAATCCAAAAGTGTCAGGCTATCATCAACAGTTGCTTCTATATCCTCACCATTTAGGCAAAAACAGATATTTTTCCTACTCATGGTGAACATCCACCTCCTTTATCTTGGCTGATTACCGGAACTACTACCTGCTGCTTGCTCTTCCTTTATCCCACGAAGTATTTTTTCCGGTGTTGCCGGCAAATCATAAATTCGAACTCCAGTCGCATCATAAATGGCGTTAACAATGGCCGCAGCACCTGAATTTGCCGTTATTTCGCCTACGGCTTTCGCCCCGAACGGACCCTCAGGTTCGATTCCTTCCACCCAAGTGGCATAAATCTCCGGAATGTCTTTGGCGGTAGCAATTGCATAATCTCCAAAATTATCCGGACGGAAATCAGGATTGAACTCCGGATGTACTCCGTTAACCTGAGTGCAAAGAGGATACATGTCCTCACGCAAGGCCCAACCCATAGCTTGCATGGCGCCCCCCTGAATTTGTCCTTCAACCATCATGGGGTTGATAGCCCGTCCACAGTCCACGGCTGCGTACATTTTCAGGACATCAACGACACCGGTTTCCGTATCAACTTCTACTTCAGCGATAGTAGCAAGATAATAGTAAGTATCGCTGGGCTCCCCCTGGCCAAATTCATCGACTGGAATGTTCTGCGGATAGTATTCGCCTTTGCCCATCGGTAGCCTGCGATCAACAAAGTGTGCTTCAAAGGCTGCATCTGCAATGGTCATTACTTTTTCCGGATCATAGAGATAGTAAATTACGCCTTCGCCTATAGCCAGTCGCTCGGCCTTGACTTGAAGCTTACGGGCAACTGTGGCAAACAATATTTCTTTAACTTCTTCAACAGCGGCCAAGACAGCACGGCCAGCAGTAAATGTCAAGCGTGAACTTACTGAGCCCGTATCAAAAGGAGTTCTTTCAGTGTCTGCACTATAAACGGTAACCGTATCGAAGGGTATGCCTAAAGACTCGGCCACCATTTGCCCCAGCACAGTATTTGATCCTTGTCCAATATCACAAGCCCCAGTCTGAAGTACGACACTCCCGTCCTCTTTCATTTGAATATTGGCTGAACAAGGGTTTGGAAGATTCGTAATTGTTAGTGAGTAGATGACTGTTGATACTCCACGGCCTCTTTTTTTCATGCCTTCCTCACTCCTAACTTGGAACTGAGTATAATTGGCCACTCTTTAATGTGCTATCTGATTGCCCCCAAAGCATTTTCCATACTCTTTTTCACCATCGGGAAAGCAATTTCATTTCGATACCATCTCGTCGCACGTGCATCCGTAATAGGATTCACGTTCTCGTTAACAAGATTCCGAGCCTTTTCGATCTCCACAATGGTCGACGGCTTGCCGATAAGCACAGATTCAAATTGCTCTAGTCGGACAACTGTAGGACACAGGGAACCGACTGCCACTCTGACGTCAGTAAACAGTCCATTGTCGTCAACAGAAATGACTGAAGCTGCATTGGCAATGGAAATAGTCATGGCTTTACGTTTACCCAGCTTGCTAAAACCTGACCCGCTATGAGCAGGTAAGATCGGAATTACGATCTCGCTGATCAACTCATTTTGAGCGAGTACATTCTTTTTTGGTCCAACAAAGAATTCCCGGACTGAAATGATTTTTTCCCCGTTTGGCATAGTCACCCTTATCAAGGCATTTAAAACCATCAGTGGTGGAATCAAATCACCTGCCGGAGATGCAGTACCTAAATTACCGCCCAATGTACCCAAGTTTCTAACTTGAGGGCCAGCACAGCACCTGGCCGCCTCCGCTAAGGCTGTGGCCTTTTCCCTAACCACTTCGGACTCTGCCAACTCGGCCATTGTTGTAAGAGGGCCAATCTTTAGTACTTTATCCTCAAGTCTGATAAATTTTAATTCTTCAATTTCAGCGATATGGATCAGATACTCTGGTCGTATTACCTTTTCGATGATGCCTACAATGACATCCGTACCACCGGCCATAAACAGCGACTTTGATCCCAACTTATCCGCAAGTTCAACTGCTTCTTCCACAGTTACGGGTTGAAAATACTCATATGTCCCCATTGCGTTTCCCCCTTGCGTAGTCGTTAACACCTTCCTATGTGATTGTAACGCTTGAACCTTGATGTTGGGTTCAAGCGCTACAATAATAGGATTGCGAAACCGCAGCTGTTTTGTTAAGCTTCTTTACGCCAGAACAGATCAAGAACCACTGCTCCAATTGCAGCAACCGCAGTAAAAATTCCTGCCGCTACCCATCCCATGCCAGCGTTGCCAACTACATCGAACCACCCATTCGCCCAGATAATGGCGAATAAGATGAAAAGAACTACACAAATCGAGCCAACACCGGCAAGACGCCTAAGCTTGTAATTCTTCTGTACGGACAAGTATTCTTGGACTAAATTCTCCTCTGCAGCCAAGCTATCACTCTGGGTCATATTACTGCCTCCCTTCTCTAATTACGCTTACTAGCCAATAACTCTTTTGGCTCGGTAACAAACAATGCGGCTCCGGCGAACAAAAGGATTGATCCGAAGATAACGGTATAGCTAAACGGCACGTTATAGATCGTCATGGAGAAAAATGCGATAAAGAAGAAACCAAAGGTTCCTGCCAATACACCACCACGGACACCACCGGCATATGCAATGCCCATATAGTAACCCATCAACATCCATATAATCCATGAGAATCCAATCACTGCCCCGAAAGTTACCAACTTCGGGTCTGCAAATGCTAACGCAGCCATATGACGGGAGACTGGGAAAAGAACATACAAAAGGATACTGCCAATAACGAGTGTGAAGAGCAGCCTATAGAAAAGTACGGTTTCAGGGGCCATCAGGTCCGTACCGGCTGCGATCGAAAAGTTTTCCATTCCCCAAGTAAGCGTGGCACCTATGATAATCAATACGCCCACTAACATGTAAATTCCATGAGTAGGCGATACCAGTGAAGCGCCGCCCAAAACAATCCAGATACCGATACTTGTCAAAACTAGACCGACCAGGGTTGACCAGCGTTTAATATTCTCCTTGTACAGAGACGACACAATAACTGCGCCTACCAATCCGTACAGTCCACCGATAGGACCGGCTACGGCTCCACCGATTAAAACAACAGAGCAAGCGTAACAGATATCACCCAGAAATCCGCCTGTCCCAGTGAATAAAGTCCACCAAGCAATGCGGCTTGTCCAGATACGACCAATTTCACGCCAGTTACCTATGCACAGGGCAAAAACCACGAAGGCAAGTAAAGCAAATGGAATCTGAAAAACTTCAACGATCGCCCAACCACCGGTGGGATATTCTAGATTAAAAGGTGCTTTACCGACCATCAATCCCAGCAGCCCCAATGCTAATCCGAGGGCCGGCCCCGCCAAGATTGCGTAAATCATACCCATCCTAGTTTTGCTGGAGTCAGCCTTCATGGAAGAGTCCAGCAGTTCCTTAAGCCTTTGTTCCATGTTACTCTCCCCTCCCCATAGCCACCAAAACACGAGGATCATCATTAATGCCCAGGCTCGCCAGAACTTGTTCAGGGCTCAAGTGATATTCAATAAATGGCTTATGGCGTTGTTGGAGTCTAAACTTACGTAGCATTGTTCCTTGGTATTCTCGAATGGCAATAACCGAAAGCCATCCAATGGTACTAAAACCTACCAAGTCTTCTCGTAAACTACAGAGTGCAGCTTTTTCATACTTGTCTTTCAGGAGAGAATAGATTTCATATTCCCACAGTCCCTCTTCCTCCGCTTGATACAAAGCAGATATTACGGCGTATTTAAAGGCCGGTTTCAAGCTTACACACCTCCATAATTACATTTTAAAAGCAGCCTTAAAGAAACCTACCATGGTCATACCAAACACCGCGCTCACAATTACGCCGATTAAAAGGAATATACCTGCCCATCTTTTTGGGTTAAGGAGTGGTACTGTACCTGATTGAGGCTCTTGAACATCAATGTTGTATATTTTTCCTAATCCTGCCATTGCCCTTTCCTCCTTTTCATTTTTGACGTTTAGTTGCTGTCCATCGTTATCCCGAGGCTCAAACTACTTTTTCCGATCATGCCCCCTTCCAATCCCCTAGTACGTCTTAGCCCTCCTGCAGTTGCGGCATCAGCCGCTCAAAGAAATCCAGCAACCCCGGATTGACCAGAGCTTCCCGGTTGGATGCCGGTCGGGCATTGACGATGTTAGTCACGGCGCTCTCAACCTTCTTGGCGTTTAAGGTGTACGGGATCTCCGGCACTTCCAGGATCAAGGCCGGCACGTGGCGGGGGGAGGCGTTTTCCCGTAAGGTTTTCTTGATTTTTGCCTTGAGCTCATCCGTTAAGGCAAAACCTTCTTTAACCTTGACGAAGAGGATGACCCGCTGGTCACCATGCCAGGTCTGGCCAATGGCCAGGGTACCGGCCACTTCCGGCAGGCACTCCATCTGGTCGTAGATTTCGGCTGTGCCGATGCGGACCCCGGAGGGTTTTAAGACAGCGTCGGAACGGCCCAAGAAAGTGATACCGCCCGTGTCGCCGTGTACCAGGATGTAGTCTCCGTGGCGCCAGGCCCCGGGGAAGTCCAAGAAGTAAGAATTCAGGTACTTCTTGTTGCCCGTATCCTGCCAGAAGTATAGAGGCATGGATGGGGATGGGGCTTCACAGACCAGTTCCCCCTGTTGGTCCAGGACAGACTCTCCCTTTTCGTCGTAGGCCTTAATCTTCATGCCCAGTACCGGCCCCTGCAATTCGCCTGCATAGACCAGGCTGATGATGTTGCCAGAGGCGAAACAGCCGTTTATATCGGTGCCGCCGGAAATGGAGTTGAAGTGGACATCATCCTTGATCTCCCGGTATACATACTCAAATCCTTCGTTGGACAGGGCGGAGCCGGTCTGGCAGATCTCACGCAAACTCGCCAGATCGTTATCTGAACCGGGCCGGAGCCCTTCAGAGCGCAGGAAATTGATATAGCTGACGCTGGTACCGAAAATGGATACCTTCTCTTTTTCGATCAACTGCCAGACAGCCTGAGGTCCGGGGTAGGCGGGGTTGCCGTCGTAAAGCACTATGGTGGCGCCTACGGCCAGAGAACTTACGAGCCAGTTCCACATCATCCAACTGCAGGTAGTTATATAGAGCACAGTATCAGAGCGCCTGAGGTCAGCGTGGAGGAGAAGCTCCTTCAAATGGTTGATCAGAACACCGCCTGCTCCCTGCACCATGCACTTGGGTTTGTCGGTTGTACCCGATGAGAACATGATGTAGAGCGGGTGGGAGAAACTTAAAGAAGCGAAATCGATTTCCTGCTCTCCGGGTGCCAGGAAATCCCCAAAAAGAGCCGCGCCGGGCAGACCGGTGAGGTCTGGCTTTTCACCAACATAGGGGACCACGACTACCTTTTCCAGAGAGGGAACGCCATGGGCCACTTCCCGGACGGCGGCCAGGCAGTCGATGGCCCGGCCCTTGTAAAAGTAGCCGTCAGCAGTGAAAAGGATCTTGGGCCCAATCTGGCTCAGGCGGTTGGTGGCGCCACGGGGGCCGATATCCATGGCGCAAGAATCCCACAGTGCTCCGATGCTGGCGGTGGCCAGCATTGCTATGACCGTTTCCGGCAGGTTGGGCAGGTAAACGCAAATCTGGTCACCATCCCTTACCCCTGCATCCCGCAAGCTGTGGGCCAGTCTCGCAACCTGGCCGTACAACTCCCGGTATGTCAGACGTACAGACTTCTGGGTCTCGCCCTGAAAGACGATGGCAGGCTGGTCGTCGCGGTAGCGAAGCATGTTAGCCGCAAAGTTTAGCCGTGCTCCTTCAAACCAGCGAGCCCCCGGGAAGCGGTCCAGTTGGTCGACCACCTCGTCATAGCTGCGCAGGGCCACTGGTTCGCTAAATTCCCACATGGCGTCCCAAAAATCCCGGATGTACTGTACCGACCAGTCGTAAAGCTGCGGGTAAGTTGTGACTGCCGAGCCATATTTTTGGTTGACCAAGGCCATGAAGCGGGTAAGGTTAGCCTTGTTCTTGACCTCTTCCGATGGTTCCCAGAGTGGTTTGCGCATGATGCGCCTTCTTTCCTTCTGTCCGGTTATTAAGCGCTTGGAGCGCCATACAGGCCAGGATCTGTCTGGTCCTTTTCGCCAGCGGTAATGGCCATCTATATCAGGACCTACTATTCCCTACCTACAATATCAACCGCTCGCACCGCGACATCTTGCCACCATATACCCTGGGGCTTCTATGCATCTAAAACAACTTTAGCTATTATTTAATAGACTAGAAATTCACATTTTGAGCGCCTTTAAGACCCAGCATTTGCCGCGCCTCATCCGAGCTAGCGGTCTCAATATTTAACTCGTGGGCAATACCAACAATCTTTGCCACAAGTTCGGCATTGCTTTTGGCCTTGGTACCTTTCTTAAGATAAATATTGTCTTCCAAGCCTACTCGGACATTACCACCCATGACCAGAGCGACGGTACCGATCGGAATTTGACTCTTGCCGGCAATACATGCAGACCACTGTACAGCACCAAAAGCCTTTTTCGCAGTCTCTACCAGGAAGTTCAGGTTTTCAACTGAAGCCGGTATGCCCCCCAAAACGCCTAAAATGAATTGAATATAAACCGGCTCTTTCACAATGCCACTTTTAACTAGATGTGCCAGATTGTTGATTTGGCCGACATCATACACTTCAAATTCTGGTTTCGTACCATTGGCGTACATAGTTTCCACATAATATCTCATGCTTTTAAAGGTGTTGGGAAAGATCAGATCCTCTGAGTCCGCTATATACGGTTGCTCCCAATCATATTTAAACTCTGTGAGTTTATTTAAGAGCGGATGAATCGAGAAATTCATCGAACCACTATTGCACGAAGCCAGTTCAGGTTTCAAATCAGATACCGGACTCAACCTCTCATCGATGGGCATCGAAGCATGGCCGCCAGTCGTAACACAAAGCACAATATTGCAACGTTCTTTGACACTCGTAGCTACTTCCCGAAAAAGCTTTATATCAGTTACCGGTTTACCGTTCTTTGGATCTCTTACGTGGATGTGAGCGACAGCCGCACCTGCCTCATATGCGCGGACTGCTTCATCAGCGATCTCTTGTGGCGTTATCGGAAGATATTCCGACATCGAAGGAACATTCATCGATCCAGTTATAGCGCATGTTATAACAGCTTTTTTTGTCATAACAATCCTCCTTTTCAGGCACTACAAACATTTTTAAACATTTTTATCTTTTCAATATCTTGCTGGGTCATCCTTTAAGGTCAATTTACTATGACGGTCTAGATTTTACGTCAGGTATGAGGAGCAATCCTGGCTAGGTCCAAAGACCGAGGATATTTACATCCTATGACCCGCCAAGGGCTAGACTCGCCGTTTTACCATAATGGTATTGTATCCTTCTTGCACCACGACCCCATCTTGCCGGACAATCTGGAGCAGGAATTTCACAACACCACGGTCAGCTTTGCTTCTGCTCTCTTTCTTGTCTGCCACTGTCACCTTGACGCGAATGGTGTTCCCGAAAAAAATCGGGGCTTTAAATTGCCAAGATTCTATGCCCAGGAATGCAATGGCTGTTCCATCCAGCAAACCAATCCTGAACAACAAACCCTGGGAAACCGCGAGTCCCAAGAGCCCGTGTACAATCCTTTCACCGAACTGGTTTTCTTTTGTAAACTCCTTGCTGGTATGCAGCTCGTTATAGTCCCCAGACATCGCCGCAAACATGACTACGTCTGTTTCCGTCATAGTGCGGCTGGGAGTTATGAATTCTTCCCCTACCACAAACTCGTTAAAAAACCTACCCATAATCAATTTCTCCCCTTCCTTTTAACCCAGAGGTTCCGGAATCAGTGTGATAATTTCTCGATAGTGGCAATATTTCCAAGTCTGCCAATACAAATGGGAGCGCTTGCAAAATCTCGTGCATTATTTCAATTTCTTTTAAACACCTTTGCCAATAATATTGATATTACTCTCGTACACCTGCTAAAGCCTTGGCGAGTTTCTTTTTGTTTTCAAGTCTCGCTTCCCGATTAATCATGATCCGCTGTGCCTGGGGAGATCCTGCTCCATGCATTGATTCAGTCAAATATCCCACTGCGCCACGACCCATTGTCAAGTTCTCGATCAAGCGCAAAACACGCATCCTCGGCTCTGCTGCTACCCCATCGGCTCCCTTGAGATATTTTTCAATGTATTTCCCCACTTCCGGATGACGGAAGTCTTTCTCAGAAGGCATGGTAGCCATCAACCCGCCAGCTAAATCCTGTGCTATTCTCGCAATTTCATAGGGAAATCGTGTGACGTTTTGCTTGCAGACATTGGCCAAGAGATTATCGACATAACATGTACCTGACGGTTTCTTTTTACCTTCGTAGGAGCAGGCCAGGCCACCAGAATAAATGGTCTCATTCAAATGGATCATTTCCACTAGTTTATCCTTGCTATGAGAAGCCTTGGACAAGCCATTGTAGTCTAGCATGGTTGCTGCAGCGCCAATCAGAACATCGCCAACCCCGGCTTTACAGCCACCATAGCTTTGACGATGGTATCCACCAAACTTTTCTACGAGAGAACCGGAAAACTGATATTCGCCGCACATAAAAACGCGTTCCCACGGAACAAAGACATCATTAAAAATGACCAGCGATTCGTGGCCACCATATTTGGCGTTACCTAAGTCAATGTCACCTTCCTCGAGAGCTCGGGTATCGCAAGACTGCCTGCCATAAACGTATGTGATACCTTTTGTGTCACTCGGCATGGCGAAGGAAACCGCGTAGTCTTCGTCTTCTTCGGTCATATTAATAGTGGGCATAACAATAATTTCGTGTGAATTCAGAGCGCCTGTTTGATGGACTTTTGCTCCGCGGACAACAATGCCGTTTGCCGTTTTTTCCACAACACGTAGGTACATATCCGGATCCGCTTGTTGGTGCGGACGTAAGCGGCGATCTCCTTTGGGATCAGTCATCGCACCGTCACAAACCAGATCATTTTCCTGAATGTGCTTCAAGAAATTATTAAAGCGTTGGTAGTATGAAGTGCCTAATGCTTGATCGGTGTCATATGTTACAATGGATAGTGCGTTAATTGCGTCCATCCCCACACATCTCTGGAAACAAACACCACACATTTGTCCGAGTAAACGCTGCAGTTTGACTTTTGTGACCAAATCCTCGCTTGATTGATGAATATGGGTAAAGCGATTGATTGTTTTCCCAGTCAGATGTGATTTTGCCGTAGCCATATTTTGATACTCAGGAACATTAGCCAACTCATAAGTGAGAGCCACCGCTTCCGCTGAAGGACGAATGACAGGATGGTCTACTGGATTTTCTATCCTCTCTCCCAGAAAGTAAACGTTATAATTCATTTTGCGTAAACTTTCGATATATTGCTCACGGGTTTTAATAGGCATATTTACACCTCACACATAGGTTAACTTTTCTTGTTTATAGATTATTTGCCTTAGCGACCATCTTGGATAAAGTCTTGTATTATACCACCATTACGCTTAAGTCCTATCAATAGAGCATCAGGTTAAATGAAAAAGCCGCCATTTACATCCAGCACAGCACCGGTAATATAGGACGAGGAATCGGAACAAAGAAACACTACAACATCGGCAATTTCTTCCGGTTCCGCAAAACGGCCAACTGGAATTTTTGCTATGATACCATTAAGTATTTCCTCCGGATAGTGCATCATCAAATCGGTTTTTACATATCCCGGAGCAACTGCATTGATGGTAATTCCTTTGGTGGCATTTTCTGCAGCAGCGATCCTGGTAAGGCCGATTAAACCTGTCTTTGCAGTTCCGTAATAACCTGTCCCCGAAATTCCAATTTTGCCAGTCACAGAGGCAATATTAACGATTCGACCATATTTCTGTTTACGCATCAAAGGAAGAACAGCTTTAGTACAGAGAAAAGGACCTGTTAAATTAACCGCCATAACAGCATCCCACTCATCTTTGTCTGCCCTATGAAGCACACCGTCCCGGTTAATGCCCGCATTGTTAATCAAGATTTCAATACGTCCGAAGCGCATAATGACATTGCTAACCATCTGGTTCACTTGCTCTTCGTTGCTCACGTCAGTTAAGAACATCTCGGCATCTATGCCCATTTCTTTAATCTCTGCCACAGTCCGACGGGCCTTTTCCTCGTTAGAAGGCTTATCATTAACGGCAATTATTGACCCTTCACGACCCAATGCCTTAGCGAATGCTTTTCCCATTCCCTGTCCAGCTCCAGTAACAAGCGCAACCCGATCTTTAGTTTTCATAGGTAACCACTCCTTTATTTTTAGGATCGTCTTTGAGCTTGATATTATTATAGAGAAGATTAATCACTCTACGCTCTGCATTGAGATTACCGCGAAATTTTCACCGATACGTCAGGCATTGGAAGCAAATAAGAGCGGGCCTTTAGACTGAAGTTCTCTTGCGTCTAAAGACCCGCTTTCCGTACTTAGGGACTGTCACAATATTAATGTATACTCAGCAAGCTTACTAACTCGCATTTTTTAGCACCTGAAATTTCAGTGTCATGAGCGATTTGATTTCACTTTTAGATTCTATATTTGTAAGACAACCATTGATGGCATTTTTGAAGGATGAAACCTGGTCGTAATACTTGCTGTAAAGACATTCATTTTTCACGTATTTCCAAAGCCTTTCAATCAGGTTAAGATTTGGTGAATGAGGTGGAAGGAATAGAAGCTCAACTCCTTTTTCTATTGCATGATCCATAACCGGCTTACATCTTTGATAATGGGCATTGTCCAGCACAACGGTAATGGGTTGGGATCCATATTTCGCAACCAGCTTGTCAAGCATTTCAATGATCGATTTGGCATTGATATAGGCGTCGGTGGTTACTGTCACTAATTCATGGGTTATGGCGTTCAGCGCCCCCAGGACACTGTATCTCTGTCTACCGGAAGGAGACTTGACAAAGATCCTGCTAAAACTCCAGAGGTATCCAACAAAAATGGCCAGTACAAAATGTGAGGCATCCAGAAAAAACAACTACCTTGTTCCCTGTTTTGCTTCCTCGATTCTTGGCTTTAGCTCGTTCTGTAAAAACTCTGCCTGTTTTTCTGGATCCCAGTGGAATCATAGATTAATTCAACATATGCTCTCTAACTGCCAATATGGCGACTTGCGTTCGCGTAGTAACACCCATTTTTTGAATTACATTACTGACATGTGTTTTGACAGTCTTCAGGCTTAAATGAATTTGTTCAGCTATTTCTTTGTTGCTCAGCCCTCTAGCGACATACGTTAACACTTCTTGCTCTCGATCCGTCAATTTTTCAATTAGAACTCTATCATAGAACTGTTCCCCCGTTGCGTGTTTCACTATTTTTTTAGTGACTTCAGGATCAAACTTCGGAACCCCAAGATTTACTGCCCGAATTGCATCCACTAAATTTTCCGGACTGACATCTTTCATCAGATAACCCAAGGCACCGGCTTTCAGAGCCTGGAATATTAGTTGATCAGCGGCATAACTGGTCAAAACAATGAATTTCGCTGAACTGCCCTTATTTTTCAGTTGGGCAATGGTCGTAGCACCGTCCATTTCTGGCATAACTAAATCCATTAAAATAACATCCGGTTTTAACTCTTGTGCCCTCCCTATTGCTTCTTGCCCATTAGAGGCTTGTCCTACTATCTCGATCTCATCATACAAGTCCAAAAAACTTTTTAATCCCTCGCGTACCATAAGATGATCGTCAACGATCAATACTTTAATTACTTTCACAAACTCTCCCCCCCATCGAAATTTGGGCTTTAACGATGGTTCCCCTGCCTGTTGCAGAATCAATTAACAACTGTCCCCCGCAAGCTTCAATTCTTTCGCGCATCGCTACCAATCCAAAATTTTTCTGGCTCACTAGAACAGTCTGGATATCAAACCCCTTGCCGTCATCCGCAATCGTAAGCGTAACTGTGTCAGGCTTAAAGTCAAGGCTAATTTCAATTGAGCTAGCCGCAGCATGTTTCATGATGTTCGTCAGTGCCTCTTGCGCTACACGGTATAAACATAGCTCCAGATCCTCCGGCAATCTTTTCAGCATTCCATATGAAAATGCAACTGGAATGCCATTTCTCTTTATGAACACATTAATATTGCTTTCCAAGGCTCGAACCAAGCCTTGTTCCTTGAGAATTAACGGTCTCAGTTCAAAAATCAACCCGCGCATCTCGACTAGGGTATCTTTAGCCAAACTTTGGACCTTAGCCATAGCATCTTTAGCCTTCTCGCTATTATTGTTGGCCATTAAACGTGCACATGTTTCTGCATTAAGCATCAGACTAAACATTGATTGACAGACTGAATCATGCAAATCTCTTGCAATACGGTTGCGCTCTTGAATAACGGCCAATTCTTGAGCTTTCTGATACAAACGTGCATTTTCAATAGCTACAGCAGCATGATTGGAAAATATCGATAAGATGGACATTTCTGCCTTTGTGAAATTATACGGTCGCTTGTTATACACACTAATGCAACCGAGGACTCTATCTTTGTAAACCATCGGTACGGATAGTATCGCCTTGTAGTTGATTTCTCGCATTACAGGAATGATGTGCTCCGGTACTCGCCCCTCTACCCATTTACTACTAACATTGCTGATGACTACCGGTTTGAGAGTCACTACAGCTTTCCCTCCCCCATCTTGCCCGACAGGGATGAAAATTTTGCGCGTATATTCAGGGCTTAGACCTTTATGGGCAATAATCCTTAGCAACCAGCTAGCTTCATCAAGCCTAAAAATAGCACAAATTCCAGTCCTCATAATTTCATCTACTTGGCTGAGAATGTATTCCAAGAGTTGACATTCTTCCAGCGTAGAGTTAATATAATCGGAACTTTGGCTCAAGACTGATAGTTCACGCACCCGGCGCTTTAATTGCTTATTCATATTTTTCAAACGACTATCTTGTTGACCAATTTGCTGCGAAATGTGTTGAACATATAAAACTGACAAATTTTCAATACAATCATTAAGGCTAATTAAGAATTGATTTCCGTACTTATCTAGAAGACATTCTGTCGACTTTTTGAAACTCAAGAGCATCTGCAGAATTAAATGCGCATGTTCCGAGGGAAGCTTTAATTGTTTATTAGTTAGAACTCCTACACATACCTTAAGTTCCTCTTGGTTGTGGGTAATTGCTGCTTTAACTAAACTATCAAAGCAAGTTTGATAGAGTTCCTTACATTGTGCTTCCCCGCTATGAGTCGATATCACCCTACAAGTTTCAGAGGTGTCATCCATCCATTTCTTAAGGATTGCACCATCCAGATTAAGAATTTCCTCTAATTGCCTTTCACTCATAATAATCACCCTTATCATAAGGATAGTTTAATGTCCCATTAATTGTAACTATTACTACAGTGATGGGTAACAAAGTTCTTTGACAACCTTAAATAACGGCTTCACTCGGGCTTCACTCCAACATTTGGAGCATGCTCTTCCGGTGGGACTGATAAGCGTTAAAGTTATGCTTCATGATGTAATTAACGTCCTTCAGAGTTTTTTAGATTACCTTCTCATCGCCGGATAAACCAGCAATGATCAGCCTCTGGGCCTGGGGTAGCGTCGGACCGACCGGTTCTCCCGTTTTTTTTAAAATGCTGGCGCACCTCCAATATGAAGAGATGAGCGATCAGCACGAACAGGATGTAGCGGTGCCGAGCATTCCAGAAATGGGCCTCGCAGTGTCCCATCCCGAGGTAGCTCTTGCACTCCTCGCAGTACTGCTCGATCGCCCAGCGCAGGGTCGCCGCCCGGTGCAGTTCCGCTTTGGGCATATCAGCCGGAGCATTGCTGCTTCTCCCTCAGCTGCCGTTTCCGGTAAGTGTCCTTATGAGTCTTGCAGCAATATTTCTGCCAGGCGTTTCATGGATAAACGTTTACCCGCACTCCTATCAGAAAACGGTCTTCCGCTTGCCGTCAGCATTCTTATTCTCTGTCTGGAACCTTACAACCTTCTTTTGGGCAGTATGATTCTCAAAATCCCACTGCCTCTGTTTGCCGCTTTATCCTTGAAAAACGTCGTTAATCATTTTCGGTCTACGTAATATAAGAGCAAGGTATTGATGCAGTAACATTGAGTGATGTTCTCTATGGATCTGGCACAAGGGTATTGTGTCAGATTGGATTGCCAAAACAGCCTGAAAAGCTATCCAGCCTTCGCCGTACCGACCATTTGATGTGTTAGTCACCGGTGTTGCCCTTTGTTCTCTATGATAATATTCTATGAATAATTTCCTTGCAATCTGTATATACATTTGTATATAATTGTTTTATGGAAAACGTACAGATTGCAGGCTTTCAATGGGATAAGGGTAACCGGGCAAAGTGCCAGAAACACGGAGTTTCGATTGAAGTGATAGAATCGTTTTTCCAGAACCCCGTAGCTATCTTACCGGATGAAACCCATTCCCAAGAAGAACAACGCTTTCTGGCCATAGGAAAAACAGGTGACGGGCAGGCCGTTTTCGTGGTCTTCACCCTGCGCCAGCATGGGGATGATACTTTTATACATCCAATAAGCGCCCGTTACATGCACAAGAAGGAGGTTACCACTTATGAAGAAGAAAATCCCGACCTTTAAGACCGACAAAGAAGCTGAAAACTTTGTTGCAACAGCTGATCTCAGCAAATTTGACCTATCCGGCGCGCGACTAGTCAAATACGAGCTAAAACCCAAAGATAAGGCTATAAGCCTTCGCTTACCAGAAGACCTTTTTAATGCCATACAGAACAAAGCAAAGCACGAGGGAATTCCCTATCAAAGGCTTATTCGTCAGGCTATCGAGAAAGAAGTTTTATAGGCAGGTGGCGATGTAAACATCTGGTCTTGGGTAATGCCAAGATATCGCAGGGTTGAGGCCTGGGAAGAGTGGTTGAACAGCCGCATCAGCAGCACAATGTCCGTGCCCTGCGTCGGTTTCTCAGGATAAATAGAGATCCTCGTACTTCTTTTCTTTCTCAGCCAGGCGCTTCTTCCTTGCAGAATCCAGGTTTTTAAGATCCAGTCTGGCCCCCGAGTTAAAACCTAACGCTTTAAAGAGCAAACCCGCAGGGTTCTGAATCTGTTCTCCCCGTCGCACCTTCGATAATGCAGACACAGCCGCTCGGTCAACTGCTATTATTGCCCGTTCGATGCTGACAGCAGCAGCTAAGAAGTCTCGGGCGCAGTCCTCGGATACATCGATGCCCTTGCTCGCGGCATAATTCATTATCTCCGCGACAGCTGGCGCCGGTTTCTCTTCTTGTTTTTCAACCTGAGACTCAGGTTGATTTTCAACAACGTTTTTTGACGTATCCGATTCATCTGCAATGCCATTACTATGATCAGGGTATTTAATACGTTGTTGTTGGTTTTTATTCTTAATATAGTTATTTATAGGGTGCAATGATTGCACTCCCCCCCGTGCAATGATTGCACTACTACCAGATATTGGTGGTGCAATGATTGCACTACTAGATATAGTATGCGTTTTATCCGCCGTCCTGGATGCCCTTGGGGTACCGTGTGGGGTTATGAGCTTATATACGTTCGATGCACCGGGTCTGTTATTCTTTTGCAAAAGACCGCTTCGATAAAGCGTGTCAACATCAGGGTCACGGCAAAGTCAGAAACTATGTTGAAGCCGCATAACGTTCAGAACAGGTATGGACATTCCTCTTCCGTTGATGTAAAATCCATCTTATGGACAGAAGCGGAGCGGAACCAGACAACATCATCAACCAGAACTGCAGCCTGAAAGAGCTGATCGTGCGCCCCATTATTCCTGGGGAGGAAACGACTTGGAATGCCCTGATGGACAGACATCACTACCTGGGCTTTCACGGCCTGAGCGGTCAGAACATCAAATACGTGGCCATACTGAATGACCAGTGGGTGGCGCTGATCGGCTGGGGATCCGCAGCCTTGAAGTGCAGCCACCGTGACAAATGGATCGGCTGGTCAATGGAACGTAAGTACGAGCGGCTGAAGTATGTTACTAATAATCAGCGCTTTCTTATTCTGCCGGGGGTCTCCATCAAGAACCTGGCATCCAGGACCCTGGCGCTGAATATCAAGCGATTATCCGCCGACTGGGAAGATGTCTATGATCACTCGATTCTTATAGTGGAAACATTCGTGGATCATAGCCGTTTTAAAGGCGCCTGCTACCTGGCCGCCGGTTGGATGCCTTTAGGCAAAACCAGTGGTTATGGACGCATGAGCGGTTCCTATTACTATCACGGACAGACAAAAACCGTTCTGGTAAAACCGCTGATCAAAAAGGCTCCCACAATGCTATCCGCTCCGTTTCTGCCTCCGGAACTGACAGGAGGGGAACGGGCGATGGTTGATCTAAATACAGTCTCTATTGAGAGCAAGGGCGGTTTGCTGGATTACCTGACCTTGCTGAACGACTCTCGAAAAAAGCGTGGTATCCGGCATTCCCAGATCTCTATCCTGGCGGTGGCCATCTGTGCTCTTCTTTCCGGCTCGAAGTGCTTTATTGCCATAGGCGAATGGGCAGCCAGCCTGAACCAGGAGATGCTCAAACGCCTGGGATGCCGGTACAGCGATCGACTTGATAAATACGTTCCTCCAAGCGAAAAGACACTGCGCTTGGCACTGAAGAGAGTGGATGGCGATGAAGTTGACGACATTATCGGCCAGTGGCTGTGTTCAAAGTCCGAGGACCGGGCAGTAGCCGTCGACGGTAAGACACTACGCGGCTCCTCCGGAGCGGATGGCAAACCGGTTCACCTGGTGTCGGCTTTCCTGCAACACGAGAAAATGGTCATCGGCCAGCGACAGGTAGATAAGAAGAGCAACGAGATCACCGCCTTCAAGCCGCTATTAGAACCTCTGGATCTGGAAGGCAAGATCGTCACCGCCGATGCCATGCACACCCAGGTGGAACACGCCCGATTCCTGGTGGAAGACAAAAAAGCCGATTACATACTTCCGGTAAAACAGAACCAGGGCAACCTTTTTGAGACCATCAAGAACACCAGAGATGGGGATTTTTCCCCCTCTGTGCCAGACACTGGAAAAGGGCCACGGACGGATTGAAAAGAGAACTATCAAAACCACTGTTGTAAAAGAGGGGCAGACCAGCTTCCCGTATGCCGCCCAGTTTGCCAGGGTGGAAAGATTGTCCACGGACTTGCACGGCGAAAAACCGAGAAGAGATATTCAGTTCTATATCACCAGCCTGTCTGCTGAAGAAGCGGATGCCCCGACATTGCTGGAATCGATTCGTGGTCAATGGTCAATTGAGAATTCTCTGCATTGGGTCAGGGACGTAATTTTTGACGAAGATAGATCCCAGATTCGGACGGGGTCGGAACCTCGTGTTTTCGCCTCTATTCGTAACTTGGCCATAAGCTTATTGCACTTGCATGGGTTCAAGGACATTGCTTCTAGTCTACGCCAACTCGGATGGAATCGCGAACTTGCCCTGTCGTTGATTGGTGTTTAGCGTGACTTTGCCGGGGACCTGGCACTCACCCCGAGACAGAAAAGCCTGTCACTGAGGAAGAAGTCTTTGAGAACTCCCTGGCCGTCGTTAGCAAAGCCAAAGACAGGCTGATCATCGCTGAATAATGGGCAACCTTAAGACTGCCCTGGGACACAATGCCAAGATGCTTAGAGGCTGATTTTATTAAATTCTTCTAAAAGGCTAGGAGGTTCGTCTTTTAATCTTGTTCCGCATTGGCTACAGCATTTCTGAGTAAGGAACTCAAGTAGTGTTTGACACTTTGGACATTCTTTAACCATAGGATCACCACATATTGGACAAAACTTCTCATGTCCATCTTCGCTTTGAAAATTACATTTGCCCGATTTACAGATAGCGCCAGCCATCGTTATCATCCTTTCCATGTTTTTCTAATCTATTCGACATGTGGGAGGGATTTCCTTTATATAAATTCACGGATACGATCAACCCTGGCCATATGAGGTCAATTTAAACCGCCGATAATAATTACTGATGACCCCTTAACCTTTGATTTCCCAAGCCCTCAGCGCTCGCATAGTTTACTACAACGCCTACCACAACCGGGGCAATATTACATGAAAAAATCGGCTACCAGGCGGGAGTAGATGGGATTAGGACAAGGTGGCC
>Ga0224558_1000871_pt1 | contig 34426 bp, 29 predicted proteins | sample 714S32024metaG_FD_180682 | JGI IMG/M metagenome (GOLD analysis project Ga0224558, IMG submission 180682) | Peat soil microbial communities from Stordalen Mire, Sweden - 717 S3 20-24 | ecosystem: Environmental > Terrestrial > Soil > Wetlands > Peat | place: Sweden: Norrbotten County, Stordalen... | reverse complement strand
CGCGTCGACCAGCAGAAAGCGCGGCGCAAGCTGCACCGCCTGGATGCGCGGCTAGGGGCAGTCGATGTTCAACTGGAACACCTCGCGGTGGCCGAAAAATGACGAATTATTGGCCGGTCAATGTGCATCGTTGGGCTAAATGTGCGGATTTGTGCGTCGGGGGGGCGCCGCGGACCATTTGCAGATTTGGAACGAACAAACCCTAACCAATTGATTTCACAAGTCAAATCTGGGCGGGCTGTCCGACGCCACCGCGAGGCTGCCGCGACTCGGTTGGGCACCCAAACGGCACCATCGCGATGGTTCAGGGGCACCGTTTTTCTTGATTCGGGTAACATCGTGTTGGTGCGGATGACCCAGTGCGGCCTCCTACTACCAGAAAGCACGAGTGCGGGCGCGGCAGGCAGGGCAAGGATGGCAAGTGCTTGGGGGATAGGGAGATATTTGTTGGGGAAGCATGTCACCGAAAAACCGGGCGCTCTAGCGGCTGGCGGCCTGAGAGGCCGCCGCAGGCTGAGAGCCTGCCCCACAAGATTTCTTTACTTCAACAATTCGTCCACGCTCCTGGCGTCCAGCACCCGCTCGCTCAGATCTTCAAGGTCGGACGCCGGCATGGCTGCCAGTTTCTCGCCGGCCCAACTCGGGAGAGCGCCGAAACGCTTTTCGATTTGCCGTCGAAGGACGGTGAGTTCGCCGGCTTGCAGGCCTTCCTGACGGCCCTTCTGTTCCGCTTTTATAAACATCGGTCCCAAGACTTCGTGGTCCCGAATATCTAGATCGATCGGCATATTCCCTGCCTCCTGTTCCACCGTCCCCGCCAAGTGCCTCAATCCGGCCAGGATCATCAACTGGGCCAGGGCGGTCTCCCTTTCCGCTATCGCCAAGCCGGCGATCCGCTCCACAATCTTGTGGACCGCCTTCTTATCGTCTCGCAATTGCGCCAGGATCGCAATTACATTGTCGCCGACACCCTCGCTTTCGAGCAGGCGGTCGCCATCCAGCGTTCGAATGTCGATCAGACCGTATTGGAATGACAAATCCGGGCCGCGCAGCTCGTTTTGCATGTGCATGGGCGCCTCACCAACATAAAGCAAGATTTGCCGCGGGAACTGTCCGAACAGCCGTTGAATGCCGAGACAGTATTCGATCATGCGGAACGGCATGGCCGCGTCATTGCCGCTTTGCAGCTCAATGTGGATGAGTTGGCCGCCGGCAGTCTGGCCGAGCAGATCCAAGCGCAGGTTCTGCGCTTTCCGCACCTTTGGAAGTTCTGCATCCAACCACTTCGCGACCGCCGTTCCGGTCAACGCGCGTAGGGTGAGCGCGGCTGAACCTTTTAACAGCGTCTTCAGGGCTACGTCGTATTCCTGCATGGAAAGATCCGCTGAACTTGCACTCATGGATAAAGGTGAAAAACTCGGGCCTTTTTCTCATCCGGGAATGGGACCGTTCAGTGGGCGGGCTGGGGGGCCGCAATGGGCCATGCGATCGCGAGGGCAGGGCAGAGAAAAGGGCGCGCTCAAGCGGCGGCATCGGCGGGATGCACGACTTCAATGCCGGCGTAACGGGAAAAGCCAGTCTTGTCGAAAGTGAGAATGGCGGTGAGGCCGTGCACCTGCATGGCGGCCACCAGGCGGGCATCGTGCGCCGGCGTATCCGGCAATAGAGGGAACATGCTCTTCAGGCGCATCGGCTCGTCCGTCGCGTGTGGGACCGACAGACCCAGACCGTTTTGGGCTGCCGGGCGCGTCGCGCCGCGGACGATCTCGCCCTGCGGATGCAACGGCTGCAAGAGCCGCAGCAACGCGCTGGTATCGAGGAGCATGCGGCTAAATCAGGTCCGGGTAGATGCTCTCCCGGCTCATGGCTTCATCCGAAAGGACGGGTGTATTGGGGTTGTGGCTATCGACCCATGCGTCGAAATGCCGCGCCCACTCCTCGGGATCTGTTTTCTGCAGGTGGGCGATGGAGACTGGCTGCGCGGACTGATCGGCCACGTCCAGCATCCACTGCTCAAGACTCAGACCACGCGCTCGCGCCTGGGCCTTGAACGCAGCTTCTTTTTCCGGGGGCAAGTTGAGTGTGACGGTCATCGTTGCACCACTGCCTCTTCAGGTTACCGCAATCGCCGTGCGGCAGGGGAGCAAGCCGCGTGCGGCCTACTCAGCAGCAACCGGCGGCAGGCCCGCCAGCGCCATGGCGATCTCCTCGTCGGGATAGTCGTAGTTCTGCAGTTTGCCGGCGGTGTAATCGATGTAGGCCTGCATGTCGAAGTGGCCGTGGCCGCACAGATTGAACAGGATGGTGCGTGAGACGCCCTCCTGCTTGCACTTGAGCGCTTCGGCCAGCGCGCCGGCCACGGCGTGATTGGCCTCGGGCGCGGGGATGATGCCCTCGGCGCGGCCGAACCCGACGCCCGCGGCGAAGGCGTCCAACTGCTGGACGTTCATGGCTTCAATCGCGCCGATGTCGAGCAGGTGGCTGACCAGCGGGGCCATGCCATGATAGCGGAGGCCGCCGGCGTGAATGCCGGGTGGGATGAAGGAACTGCCGAGCGTGTGCATTTTCACCAGCGGCGTAAGGCGGGCGGTGTCGCCGAAGTCGTAGGCGAAGCGTCCGCGGGTGAGGCTGGGGCAGGCGGAGGGTTCCACGGCGAGCACGCGCGTGGAGGTCTGGCCGCGCAGATTGCGCCCGATGAAGGGGAAGGCGATGCCCGCGAAGTTCGAGCCGCCGCCGGTGCAACCCACCAGCACGTCGGGATAATCGCCGGCCATCTGCATCTGCTCAAGGGCTTCCTGTCCGATTACGGTCTGGTGCAGGAGCACGTGGTTGAGCACGCTGCCGAGAGAATACTTGGTGTCGGGATCCTTGGCGGCCACCTCGACCGCCTCGGAAATGGCGATGCCGAGCGAGCCGCGCGAATCCGGTTGCTTGGCCAAAATGGCGCGGCCGGCCTCGGTTTCATAGCTCGGGCTGGCGGTCACCGAAGCGCCGAAGGTTTCCATGAGGGCGCGCCGGTAGGGCTTCTGGTTGTAGCTGACGCGCACCATGTAGACCTTGCATTCCAGCCCGAAGAAGTTGCAGGCCATGGCGAGCGCGGAGCCCCACTGGCCGGCGCCGGTCTCGGTGGCCAGGCGCTTGGTGCCGGCCTCCTTGTTATAGAAAGCCTGGGCCACGGCGGTGTTGGGCTTGTGCGAGCCGGCCGGACTGACGCCCTCGTACTTGTAGTAAATGCGCGCGGGCGTGTCGAGCATTTTTTCCCAGCGGCGGGCGCGGTAGAGCGGCGTCGGGCGCCAGAGGCGGTAGATGTCGCGCACCGGCGTAGGGATCTCGATCTCGCGCTCCTGGCTCACCTCTTGCAGGATGAGGCTCATGGGGAAGATCGGCGAAAGATCGTCGGGCCCGATTGGCTGGAGCGTGCCCGGATGCAGCGGCGGCGCGGGTGGTTTGGGAAGATCGGCGACCAGGTTGTACCAGGCCTTGGGGATGCGGGTCTCGTCGAGCTGATATTTTACGGTGTCCATGGGGATGAATAAGCATTCTATCCACGTTGGGGGGTGCGGCGCATCCGCGGGTGTTTCAGGGCGGGTCCTGGGGACATGCGACGCTTGACTTAATACAGGCGGATTACATATACTCAAAATACTTATATGCCGGACGCTCTCAAGCCCGCCGACTTTCACGTACTGATGGCGCTGACCCAGGGACCCCGCCACGGTTATGGACTCATGAAGGAAGTCGAGCGTGAGTCGCAGGGCGGCGTTCGGCTGGAGATCGGCTCTCTGTACCGCCTGCTCGCGCGATTGCTCGACAGCGGCCTGATCGAGGAGGCCGACGAGGATGAGCGCCGCCGTTACTATCGCCTCAGCCGTCTGGGTCATCGCGTCCTCAAAGCGGAAGCAGCGCGCCTTGCCGGTCTGGTCGAACTCTCCCGCGCGCGAAAACTATTACCGGAGGGCCGCTCCTGATGCGTGGGCTGGTTGGCGCGCTGTTGCTCCTTTTTCCGGCTGCGTTCCGCCGGAAGTTCGGCGCCGAAATGCTCGCCACCTTCGACCGGCGGTGGCAGGAGCAGCCCGGCTGGCGCCTGGCCACACGCACCGCGCTTGATCTGGTATTGGCCGCCGTGCAGGTACGATGCTCCACCCACGCGCCCCCCGTTCCACACCCCAAAGGAGACAAGGTCATGACCGTTCTGCTTCAGGATCTTCGGTTCGCCTCGCGTACGCTGATGCGCAGCCCAGGGTTCACCGTGGTCGCGCTGCTCACGCTGGCGTTGGGAATCGGCGTGAACACCGCCATGTTCAGCGTCGCCCACGCTGTGCTCTGGCGCTCGTTTCCGTATCCGCATCCCGAACGTCTGGCGATGGTGGGAGAAGTGGACGCTCACGATCCCGACAATTACTGGGGAGCGTCGTGGCCGAACCTGGTCGACTGGCGGAGCCGCGCGACCTCGTTCGAACTTCTTGCCGGCGTCATGCACGTCCAGCACATTCTGCGCGAAGGCACCAATCCGATCCGCATCTCCGGCGCGGCGGTCTCTTACGACTTCTTCCAGGTAATGGGCGTCGCCCCGCGCATGGGGCGCTTCTTCGGCCAGGCGGAGGACCGTCAGGGAGTGCCCGCCGTAATCGTGCTCAGCCATCGCATGTGGACGGAGCTGCTGGGTGGCGATCCCGCTGTCCTGGGACGCTCCATCCGTTTCGGACCAACTTCCTACACGGTTACCGGCGTTATGCCGGCCGGCTTCGAATATCGTCAGTCCGAGTTCTGGACGCCGCTTCAGCAGGAGATTGGCCCCGCCGAAATAACCCACCGGAATATTTGGGTGCTCGATCCCGTGGGACGGCTGCGCTCCGGAATATCACCGGCCGCCGCGGGCAGGGAAGTGGAGGCCATCGCCGCTCAGATCCGGCAGGATCATCCGGAGACCAGGCGCGGGCTGGTGGTGCGCGCCGTGCCGCTGCCCGACGCACTAAGCCGCGATCTTCGACCGGCGCTGCTCGTATTGCTGGGCGCCGTAGGCTTCCTGCTTCTGATCGCTTGTGGCAACATAGCCGGCCTGATGTTGGTGCGCGGAACGGCCCGCGCCAAAGAGATGGCCATCCGGCGGGCGCTGGGAGTAGGGTACGCCAGGCTGCTCCGTCAACTGCTTACCGAGAGTGGCGTGCTCGCCGTTGTGGGCGGTATGGCAGGAATCGGGCTGGCGTTTCTTGCCACCCGATCGCTCGGGTTTTTGACCCGCGATCCTCGCTTGCAGAGTGTGCCGATCGATGGTTCGGTGCTGGCTTTTGCCGCGGCCATTACAGTGGCGACAACCATTCTCTTCGGAATCGTGCCGGCCATCGGTGCGGCGCGTGCAGGCGCGGCCGAAGCGCTCCGCAGCGGACACCGCGCGGGCGGCTCCCGGAAACACGCTTTGGCGCAACAGACCATGGTCGTGGCAGAGGTTGCCCTTTGCCTGGTATTGTTGGCCGGAGCGGGCCTGCTGCTGAGGAGCTTTCACCGCTTGTTCGAAGTCAATCCGGGATTCCGAACCGAGCGGCTGGTTACCCTGCGGATCGGTCTGCCCCTCAACTACGATTCGGACGCGTCGGTGAATGCTTTCTACCGGCAGGTGCAGGATCGCCTGTCGGTTCTGCCCGGCGTCAGTGCCTCCACAATCGTCAGCCGGCTGCCGATCACCGGAGGCGAGGGAAACGGCGACATTGCCATTGAAGGCCGGCCGTCCGCCGAAGGCGAACTGGGCGCCAGCACATTCCGCAATGTGATGCCGAACTATTTCGACGTGATGGGCATCCCGCTCGTACGGGGCCGTGTGCTGGAGGACCGCGATGAAGGTTCCAGCCACCATCCGGTGCTCATCAACCAGGGGTTTGCGCAGCGCTTTTGGCCCGGTGCCGATCCCATCGGCAAGCGCTTTAAGGTGGGCCCGCGCGATGGGGCGCAGTGGCAGACCATCGTTGGGGTGGTCGGCGATGTCCGCCAGATCGGACTTGATTCCGCAGCTCCGTTTTCGACCTATCAGCTATTGGCATCCGGTCCGCAGTCGCGATTCGAGTTGGCGGTGCGCGCCGCCGGCGACGCCGGCACCGTCATGGCCGCGGTTCAGGGAGCGTTGCGCAAACTCGATCCGGCGCTGCTGATCGACAATGCCAAAACGATGTCGGAGCGGATCGACGAGACCGTCGCGCCCCGGCGCTTGAACCTTCTTCTATTCGAGCTTTTCGCGGGCTTGGCGCTACTGCTGGCCGCGGTGGGATTGTATGGTGTGGTGGCGTACTCCGCGGGCCAGCGTTCCCACGAGTTCGGAATTCGCATGGCCCTCGGTGCGCAAGGTGGCGACGTGCTGCGGCTGGTGATAGGCCAGGGACTGAAACTGGCGCTGGTGGGTACGGCAATCGGAATGACGGTGACGTTATACGTCACGCGTTTGATGACCGGCCTGTTGTTCGGAGTGCAACCGACCGATCCGCCAACGCTCTTCGCGGTTGCGGCGCTACTCATTGCGGTCGCGCTCTTGGCCTGTTGGATCCCGGCTTATCGCGCCACGCGGATTGCGCCTGTCGAGGCCCTTCGGATCGAATGATAGGGAACGATGCGCGGGCGCCACTGGCGGGCCTGTTACGATGTAGCCATGCGGCGGTTGTTTCTGCTGTTCGGTCTGGTGCCCCTGACGGCGGTGGCGAGCGAGACTGGATCCGGTTCACCTCCGGTCCCATCGAGGTATTCAGCAGCGCCGGCACGAAGGATGGCCGCGAAACCCTGGTCCAGTTCTAACGGTTCCGGCACGCGTTAGGGCAGGTGCTGGGCGACAACGGGTCCAGGGCCCGCGCAGACGGGGGTACGTCCCGGAACGGACCGGATCAATGCGGAAGCTGGCCGAACAGTTACGCGGGGGACTGCTGCCGGCGATCTGCATGGCGAGACCGGACTCCGAACGCTGTAGTGGTTATTGGGAGTTGGCTGCCTTGTTCAGCAGCGCCGGCCAGTTGACGATTACCGTCAGCGGCTGCGCGGCATGCTCCGCGGTCTCGAGTACCAGGAAGCGCTGCCCATCGCGGGCGGCGTCATAGGGGCTGACGTCGGTATCGATCACAAGCAACGGAAACAACGCATGTGGCGCCGAGGGATCCAAGGAGCCGGTCCCCAGCTTGAGACCGACTGACATGAGCATGGAATCCGGGGATACGTAGAACAACTCGCGCCCGCCGGCGCCCCATTCCGGCATCACGCCTCCGCCCGTTGAAATCCGCACCCGTCCGCGCGGCTCGGGGAATGTGTCGATGTAGACCTCGTACCGCCCGGATTCGTCCGACTGAAAGGCCACCCAGCGGGTGTCGGGAGAGAACTGGCCCATGCTTTCGTTGAATGTCGTCCGCCGGTAGGGTCTCGGCTTGGCGTAGCCTGGCTCCGCGGGCAGAATCCACAGGGACCGCTGGCTGCCAGGGGCGGTCTCTTCCTCGTACAGGATGAAGCGTCCGTCGCGGGACCAGTCTGTCGGGAATTGAGGGTTCGGCGATTGAGTGAGACGTTGTTCCTCGCTGGCTCCGCTGACGTTCTTGCGAAATAAGTTGGGCGGGGAACCGGAGGCAAATAGAACCGTTCGGCTGTCGGGGGACCAAACGGGGTAAATGTTAAGTCCAGGCCTCGAAGCGAACCGGCTCGGAACACCGCGGTCTACGTCCAGCATCCAGAGATCGGCCCCAACGGGACTTCCGCGAGCCACCGCGATCCTCCGTCCGCCCGGAGATAGACGGAAGAAAGCGCTGAAGGCCGGTTCACCCACGGCGCCTCGCGGCTTCCCCGCGCGGTCAACCCACCTGAATTGACGCGCCGGATCAGTGGACCTGTACAGCAAGATCCCCGTGGCCGAGACCGAGACCTGCATCTGACCAGGCGCCCCTATCCTCGCCACCGGATCGGCTACCGGGTGGGGTACGCCGGAGAGTTTCAACGTGGCTGCGTCAAAGTTCTGCGCAACTAGCGTTCCGCCGCGCAGCCAAAGCAAATATCCTTTCCGATTGTCGCGGTCCCCATCGACTGCGGATGCGTACAATGCGTTGGTTTCCGTGGCCAACAACTGCACCGGCGCGCGAGGCTTGGCGAGCGACGCCGCATAAACGCCAGTATTTTCGCGCTTGTTGCTCCGGGCAAAGTACAGAAAGTGGCCGCCCGGAAGTACCTGCGGCCAGTAGTGGGCGAACTCCCCGCGAGACGCATCCAGGGTGGTGAGAAAAGAGGGCTGTCCACCGGAAGCGGCGACCTGGAACAGGCCGGAATTCCAGCCGCCCAGCAGGATCTGGCCATTGTCGCTCCAGGAGCCGCCGCGGGCGTGGACCTCGCAGACCGTCTGTGGCGTCCCGCCCGCCAGATAGACTCGCTGCAACTTACCTTGTGCGAAGAATGCGACGGACTTGCTATCCGGGGACCAGAATGGCAACCCGGCCTCTTCCGTTCCGCCGAGCACCCGCGCGGTTGTGCCGTCCAGCGGCTGGACCCAAAGAGCGGCTTTCCCGTGGTCGGTCGCGACATAGGCCGCAGTCTTGCCGTCCGGCGACAAAGAGATGCCGGCAGCCTGGGTTCCAAACGTAAACTCGGAGCCTGCGGGCGGATTGATCTGGAGACTCAAGACGCGTTCATCGGTGCGCACTTGCCGGAAGTGCGACGCCGCCCAAATACCGAGAGCGCCGATCGGCAGCGCAACCGCAGCCGCGATCCACCAGCGCCGGCCGGGATTAGACAGGGCGGGAGATAATTCCCCGCCGGCCGGCGGCGAAAGAGGAGGAGCGTCCAAACTGCCGGAGATCGGCACGGGCTGCCGCCCCATGGCTCCTATGAATCGATAGCCGCGGCCAGGCACGGTTTCGATGTATCGCGGATTCTCGGCTGAATCGCCCAAGGCACGTCGCAGCTTATTCACCGCGGCGTGGAGGCCGTGCTCGAAATCGACGAACGTCCCTTTCTTCCAGATCAGCTCGTGCAGTTGCTCATTTGTAACCACATCGCCGGGATGCGCCAGCAGGGTCAACAAGACCTGAAACGGCTGGCCGGACAAACGGATACGTACTCCGCTTTTGAGCAGTTGCCCCGTTGGAACATTTACTTCAAAGGGTCCGAAGGCCAGCCGAGCGGGGGATTGGGGCTGGGACGTCATAAGGTTCGCCGACGAACTGCGCACAGTTTACCACGGGCCATGGCGGCTGATGAGGTCGGCAGACAAGTGCCGTACTTTGAGCGATTTGCCCGATGAGGCCCTTTTGAGCCGCAAATGATCGGGAAGGCATGGATCTGGGAACGATCTCATGTCTAAATCGGAACCAGCCCACAGGAGGGCAACCAATGACGAAATCGATCAAGACCTTGATTACTGGAGGGATTGCGGCCAGCAGCATGTTCGCCGCCTTGGCCATCGCACAGCCCGCACCACGCTACACCATTACCGACCTCGGCACTCTGGGCGGGACGTATAGTTATGGTTATGGCATCAACTACGCGGGCTGGGTGGGCGGAGCGGCTGCAACTGCAAGCCAAACCGGCGGCGTGGCCCAAACCGCCTTCCTTTGGCATGGCGGCCAGATGACCAACCTCGGCACACTGGGCGGTCCGAGCAGCGAGGTGGGGGGCGGGCCTAACTCGTTTGGCGAGTTGTCGATCCTTTCCGAGACTTCCATGACGGATCCGAATGGTGAAGACTTTTGCGGTTTCGGCACTCACCTTCAATGCCTCGCGGCCATCTGGAAGAATGGGACCATGACGGCGCTTCCAACCCTGCCGGGCGGCAACAACGCCCAAGCGTATTGGGTCAACGATGAAGGCCAGGTAAGCGGGTTTGCGGAGAATGGCACTCCCGATTCAACCTGCGTAGCGCCTTTTCAAGTTCTCCGTTTTGAAACGGTGATCTGGGGGCCAAACGGAGGGATTCGGGAACTCCATCCCCTAAAGGGCGATACGGTCGGATTCGCCTTCGGGATCAACGACAAGGGCCAGGTCGCCGGCACATCGGGTTTGTGCTCGAACACCACTCCGGGGCCTGTGAACCCGGCCGGGCCGCACGCGGTGCTCTGGGAACGCGACGGCTCGGCCATTGACCTGGGCAACCTGGGAAGTACGCCTAACGATGCCACCAGCGTCAATAACCGCGGTGAAGTGGTCGGGACGGCGCAATCAGCTAAGGATGGCACCCTTCATACCTTCCTGTGGACCAAGGATACAGGCATGCAGGACCTCGGCGCGTTTCCCGGGGCCGTGGTGACCGTGGCCCCCTGCTGCCACACCATCAACAACAGAGGCGAGGTGGTTGGCTTTTCTATAGATGGGACCACCTTTAGCTCACGCGCCCTCCTCTGGCAAGGAAAGGTGCCGAAGGACCTCAACGACTTCATCCCGGCGGGCTCGCCGTGGTATCTGCAGTGGGCTGCATCGATCAATGAAGCTGGAGAGATCGTAGGCTGGGGCACGATAAACGGCGAGGTTCACGCTTTTCTGGCAGTCCCGCGCGAGTGAAATCGCGCGGTCGAACGAGCGAGATCTACTGCCGAGTGGCCGGTCCGCCGGGAGCGTCTTCCGTCACGCTCCCGGCGCCTCGGCATCAACGACAGCGGCGAGATTGTTGGCTTGTCGCTAGACGGGAGCTTCGATCCGCACCCGTACCTTTGGCGGAACGGCGTGATGACCGACCTCAACACCCTGGTTCCGGCCGATTCTCCCTTGTATCTGCTGTCGGGGTCAATTCCCGCGGCGAGATCGCAGGCTTTGCGCGACCAGATCCGGCGACAATCACGCGTTTCTGGCCACGCCCCGTTGCCAACCTGCCCCACAAGAATCGCCGCGGCGCGCGAAGAAACGGGTGGACAGTAGGACATCACAGGCCTGTTACGATGATGGGCATGGTGCGGTTGTTTCTGCTGTGCGGTCTCGTGCCCCTGACGGCCGCGGCGAGCGAGCACTGGATCCGGTTCACCTCCGGTCCCATCGAGGTATTCAGCAGCGCCGGCACGAAGGATGGCCGCGAAGCCCTGGTCCAGTTCGAAGAGTTCCGGCACGCGCTGGGGCAGGTGCTGGGCGACAACGATCTGCAACTGCCGCTGCCGATCCGCGTCCTGCTTTTCAAAACCGGGGCGCCGCAGATTCCCGAGCCGGTGGTGCGGGGCCGCGACCAGTATAACGTCGTACTGACCGCTGGCCAGGCGATCCCCAACGAGGTGTTCGCGCGTCTGACCCAGTTGTTTCTGGACGCCAATACGGCGCGCATGCCGGAACGGTTGGAGCGCGGCCTGGTGGCGCTGTTCTCGACCATTCAGGTGAACGGCATCCGCATCACTCTGGGCGAGCCGCCTTTGCATCCCGATATGGACTGGGCGCGCGTGCATCTGCTGGCGGTCGATCCGGAATACTACGGCAAGCTGCGCGTGCTCACCTACAATTTGCGCAAAGGCGTGGACGAGGACGCGGCCTTTCAGAACGCGCTGGGCAAGTCTCCGGAGCAGATTGAACTGCAGGCGCAGTTGCACCTGGCGGAGGGCCGCTTCCAGGCCACCTCGATTTCGCCGCTGCCGATGAGTCCGCTAGATTTTCCGGAGAGGAGCGTGGAGCCGGCGGCGGCGCAGTTGGCCATCGCCGACCTGTTGCTGGGCGACCGGTCGCGCGCGATTTATCGCGAGTTGATCGCGCAAAAGACGCGCGTGCCGGAAGCTTGGGAAGGCCTTGGCATGCTGGCGCTGGGCGACCGGCAGACGGATGAAGCGCGCAAGGATTTCGCCGCCGCCATGGAAGCCGGCGCGAAGAGCGCGGCGTGCTACATGGAATATGCGCGTCTGGAGACGGACAAGGCGAAGGCTGTGGCCGCGCTGGAGCATGCCGCCAAGATCAATCCCAAACTGGCGGAGCCGCATTTCCTGATGGCGCAGCGCGAAACCGAACTGCCCAAGCGCATCCAGGAGCTCAAGCTGGCGGCCAAGCTGGATGCGCGCAACCTGGCCTACTGGCAGGCGCTGGCCGAAGCGTATCTGGAGGCGCACAATTATCCGCAGGCCGCGCAGGCCTGGACATCGGCGGAGCAGGCCGCCACGACGCCCGGGGATCGCGCCCGCATGCACCGCCTGCGGCTGGAGGTGGAGGCGCAACGGCTGGATTGGGAAGACGCCGAAAAGAGACGCAAGGCCGGCGAAGAGGCGCGCGAGCTCAATCGACTGAAGCAGCAGGCGCGCGCCGATCTGCACGCGGCGGAGGCTCGCGCCAATCAGGGGCAAGCTCCGCGGTCGCCAAACGAAAAGGTGGTTCCCTGGTGGGACGGTCCGCAGCCGTCGGGCGTGACCACGGGCGTACTGAAGCAGGTAGACTGTCTGGGCAAACGGCTCCGCTTGGTGGTGCAGGACGACGGCCACAAGACGGTGAAGCTGCTGGTGGCCGATCCCGCGCAGGTCGCGATTGTGGGCGGCGGGGGAGAACTGAAGCTGAGCTGCGGCGCGCAAGGATCGCGCCGGGTGAAGGTGGAATACTTCCCCAAAGCGAACGCCGCGCTGGCGACCAAGGGCGAAGTGGCCACCATCGAGTTCCAGTGAAAGCCAGCCCGTACCCCAGCAGGTACCGATGGCTGGTGCTGAGCGCGTTCGTGCTCTCGACGGCGATCAACTACCTGGACCGGCAGACGCTGGCCACCCTCGCGCCGCTGGTGCGCGCGGAGTTCCACCTTTCCAACGCCGAGTACGGGCTGATTCTGGCGGTGTTCTCGATCGCCTACGCGGCGTGCGCGCCGTTTGCCGGCATGCTGATCGATCGCATCGGCCTGGATCGCGCGATCGGGATGGCGGTGGGCGTGTGGTCGTGCGCCGGCATTGCGACGGGTTTCACGCGCGGGCTGGGCGGATTGCTGGGGTGCCGCGGCGTGCTGGGCATGTCGGAGGCGGCGGGCATTCCGGCCGCAGGCAAGGCGATCCATGGCTACCTGCTGCCCGCGGAGCGCGCCTTGGGCAACGCGTGGAACCAGGCGGGCGTCAGCCTGGGACTGATTCTGGCGCCGCCGGTGGCTACCTGGATCGCCATGCGCTATGGATGGCGGCAGGCCTTCGTGATTTCCGGCAGCCTGGGATTGATCTGGATTCCGCTGTGGAATCTTGCGGCCCGTAAAGCCGAGCCGCGACCGTCAGGGAGCGGTTCCGCCAGCACCGTCGGGGATCTCCTCCGGTCGCGGCGCCTGTGGGGTTTGCTCGCGGCGAACGCGCTCAACATGAGTGTCTACTCGCTCTGGACGAATTGGACGACGCTGTATCTGGTGGAGAGGCATCGTCTCCCGCTGGCCGAGGCGAACTGGTATGCGGTGGTCCCTCCTCTGATTGGCGCGCTGGGCGGATTCGGCGGCGGCTGGCTGTCGCTCAAGTGGATGCGGACGGGCGTACCGGCGGTGGCGGCGCGGACGCGCGTATGTTTAGCCGGCGCGCTACTGGCCATGCCGACCGCCCTGATCCCGCTGCTGCCCACCGCGGGTTGGACGGCAGCCGGAATTTCGTTGAGCATCCTGGCCGTGTCGGCGGTGAGCGTCAACGTGTACACGATTCCACTGGACATTTTCGGCGGGGCGCGCGCGGCGTTTGCCGTTTCCATGCTGGTGGCGTCCTACGGCGCGGCGCAGGCGCTGATATCGCCGGCGATCGGCGCGGTGGTGGATGCGCATGGTTATGGGCCGGTATGCGTGGTGGCCGCGGGGTTGCCGATGGCTGCGTATGCGGTGCTGCGGCGGACGGGTGAGGCGGATTAGCGGGAGACAAGCCTGCTGTTACCATGGACTTCATGCGCACGATTGGATTAGCAATTTCCGTTGCCGGCCTCTGTTCCATGATGTGGGCGGCCGAAGAGACGAAAACTAACGAACGCCTGGACGACGCTGCGGCCATGTTCAGCGAGATCATGGCCACCCCCGACAAGTCCATCCCCCAGGATTTGCTGAATAAGAGCCATTGCATCATCCTGGCGCCGGGCTTGAAGAAGGGCGGCTTTGTGGTTGCGGCCAAGTACGGGCGGGGCTTTGTGACTTGCCGCGGCGCTTCCGGCCAGGGATGGGGTCCTCCGGGAGCGGTGCGCATTGAAGGGGGCAGTGTGGGCTTGCAGATCGGCATCTCTTCCACGGACCTGATTCTGCTGGTGATGAACGAACGCGGCATGAAGCGGCTGCTCACCACCAAGTTCACGCTGGGCGGCGACGCTTCGGTGGCCGCGGGTCCGGTGGGCCGCGATGCGAGTGCGCAAACCGACGCCCTGATGACGGCCGAGATTCTCTCGTGGTCGCGTTCGCGTGGCGCGTTCGCCGGCGTGTCGCTGGACGGTTCCACGCTGCGCAACGACATCGACGTGAACGCCGAACTTTATGGCCAGCGCTGGGAGAACAAGCAAGTCTTGAAGAGCGGCCTGGCGGCTCCGGCGGGCGCCGCTAAACTGCTCGCGGCGCTGAATAAGTACTCGCCGCGGGAGACTCGTTAGCAACATGCTGTTCACTTAATGATGTTTCGGTGGGGCAGACGATCGTTTTATGTCGTCTGCCAGCGCTCCCCGAAGGCGGCAGACCACGAAGTACGATGGTCTGCCCCACAGCTTTCGCGGAACGGCCGATTCGCTTCGTACATCGCAATTCTGAGTCTGATTTCATCAGCCAGTGCGGGCCGGCTTTCTTGCGCGGCCTGTGCCAGGGCCCTGCGCGCCGTCAACACGGCGTCGGCGAATTGCCCCTGCTCGGCATACGCGGCGGCCAGCGTGTCCAGCAGGCGCGCGTCCTTTTCGCCGGCCAGTTCAACCGCCCGCACCGCGAACGCCAGGGCGGCGCCGCCGTTGCGGATGGCTGCATCGGGCGAGGTAGCCAGTACCCAGGCCGCCCGCCGCAGCGCCGGCGCGTGGTTCGGTTGCAACCGGATGGTGTCGCGCCAGTGCGCCAGGGCCTCCGCCGTTTGCCCTTGCGCACACAACGCATCTCCCAAACTGGCGTGGGTCTCCGCGTTTTTCGGGTCGAGATCCAGCGCGATCCGCCATTCCCGGATGGCCCCCAACGCATCCCCGCGCCGGCTCAAAACCAGCCCCAGACTATAGTGCGCGGGCGCATACCCGGCGTTCGATTCCAGCGCCTGGCGCAGTTGCACGAGCGCCTCGTCCAGCCTTCCCAGCCTGACCAGCGCGCCGCCCAGGTTGGCACGCGCCGCGGCGAAATCCGGCTTGAGCGCGGCCGCTTTCTCGAATTGCGCCACGGCTTCCTCTTCGCGCCCCATCCCGGCCAGCAGCACGCCGAGGTCGTTGAATCCGCGCGCGGACGAGGGGTCGGCCTCCAGCGCCGCGCGGAGCCGGCTCTCGGACGCTTTCCGGAGCAGCGCCGCGGATTCCTCCGGGTGGTCCGTCATGAGCAGCACGGTCCCCAGGTTGCGCTGGGCGACTGCGTCGCCGGGGCTGAGTTCCAGCACTTTCCGCCACTCGGCGGCGGATGCCTCGTATGATTTGGTCCTCTGCAAATATGCCGCGCTGTTGACCAGCCGGTAATAGTCGATGACCGGCCCGCCGATTTGGCGCAAGCCATCCGGGGGGACGTTCACAAACTCCGGAATGTTCACCGCGCGGTTGGCCGCGGTGGCGTTGTCGATCAGAATGGGCGGGCTGTCGCGGCCATCCGGGTCGATGTGCGTGAGATACATCTGGGTGTAGGGCGAGCGGGCCTTGGATGAGAACACCAGCCAGCGGCCGTTGGGCGAAAAGCTGTGCCACGAATTCATGTGGGGCGTGTTGCAGCGCATGCGCCGCGCCGGCCCGCCCGCCGCGGGAACCATGTACAACTGGCTGTCGGGACGCATGAGCTGCCCGTTGCGGGATTCCACGAACACGATCCATCGGCCATCGGGCGATACCTTCGGAAAGGTATTGCTCATCCCGTTCCGCGATGCGCCGGCGATGGGCTCCGGCACGCCTCCTTCGCCGTTGTGGAACGGCACGCGGTAGAGGTCATACCGGAGTTGCAACTCGTTCGGGTCGTTGGCGAATTTCGCGAGCGGGACACCCGGCGGATTGGGGTCCGTGGCTGAGGCGCGCGCGAACACCACGGACTGGCCGTCGGGACTCCAGACGGCGCCCATCTGCACAAAGCGCGGGTCGTCGGCGCCGGGCAGGGGCCGCAGCACGCCGGTCCCGCGGCTGTACCAGCTCAGGATTCCGCGCGTCGGATAGAACACCTGGAGGAACCGGTAATCCTTGAAATTGGCGACGTAATAGTTGCTTGGAGGCTCTTCGGGAGCGGCCGCCATGGAGGCCGGGTTGACGGTGGTGACCACGTACTGCCCGTCCGGGGAAACCTGAGACATGAAGCCGATGCGGACGTTCCCCTTGAGCTTGCCTGCCGCCGAACTCCACTGAATCACGTCCTGCTTGCGGATCGCCATCGTGGGCGCAACCGGCGCCAGGATGTACATCCCGCGGTTGCCCTGCAGGCCGTCCAAATCCATGCCCATGGTCTTGCCGTCCGCGGAGAACGAGTGGCAGTTGGCGCACACCGGCAGGTTCTCCATCACCACCCGGCTGCGGGCTTCCCCGACGTTGCGAAGCCTCCAGGCGACCAGCGGCACCGCTTCCGCGGCCAGAGGCTTGATCACACCTTTTTCCAGCTCGGATGGCATCAGCGGCACGTCGCGATAGAAGATCGGTGCGCCCACCGGGTCGGTTGAAGTGCGAATGTGGACCTGCCCACGGGAGATGACGTGGTCGGCGGCGTCACCGCGAAAGCCGGTGATGGTTACCGTCGCGGCGCTCGCCACGGAATGGCGCTTGATGGCCTGCCACGTGGCAGAGTCGGGCGTCCAGGAATGCGCCTCGGACAGGCGGGGAGTCAGTTTGGGCGGTTCGTTGGTGGCGGCTACGCAATCCGGATCGATCCTGCCGATGCGCAGGCGCTGGCCGGTGGAGGTGGCGTGAATCGCCGGCGGGCCCGCGCCGAACGAGACGTCGATGCGCCATAGGGTGACGCCCTGCCCGCTATCGTGCCAGAGGAAAGCCGGGGGCGTGATCTCGGGCGGAAAGATCGATCCTTCTTCCGGGTAATCGATGGCGATCGCCGCCGCTGGGGGGCCATGGGAGGCGCCCGCGGCCAGCGCCATCAGAAAGCCAGGCAGAAGGATCGCTCTGGGCGATAGACCGGCGATCATGGACATCCCGCCATAAGACCAGCTTACAGCCTCGACGCCGCATAGTTTGTCCGGGGAGACCCGCGCACGGTCGAAAACGGGGCGGGTCTTGAGACCCGCCGCACGGTCGAAAACCCACCGTAAGTTATTGGAAATTGGAGCGCTGCCAAGAGCCGGCTGAAAGCCGGCTGCGGGCAGGATTGCCCGCCCTCCAATTGGTTTTCATCACTTTCGTGGGCCGCAGGCCCATCCTGACAGGCGTGGACGCCCGCCCCACACGCCCGCCCCACATCAATGTTGATGCATGTCTTGACTGGCTTACGGACAGCCGTCAATCCAGATGTCGAAGGCATCCAGCGTGACCGATTGCCCGGATTGAGGCGTGGCGGAAACGGTGAAGGTGTGCGGCGCGCAGGGCAGTCCCTGAGTCTGCCAGACCGTCTGCTGGTACTGGTTTGTGGCAGCGGTAAGACTTACAGTACCTTGTGACACGCCGTCCAGTAGAATCGTGGCGCTACCCTGGAGCGGCCCCATCAGGCTCACCCAACGGACCCCAGTGCCCGTGAAGTTGAGGAGCGCCGTGTTCTGGGACGTGGTCGTGGTCATATAGGCGCTGGTGCTGGCGCTCGCCGACGAGGTGGAAGACCAACTCCCCTGGTAGGCGATGGTCGGCGGCGGCTGGCCGGTGGTATTGCTGTCTACCGTACGAGACTCCTCGATACGCGCCGGCGGCGTCGTATCCGTCCACGTGGAGCCGCCATTCGTAGACTTGTAGATACTATGATAGGCCGCCGCGAATACTGTCCGATCGTTGGTGTAGTTCGGAGAAATCGCCACGGCCGTGACAAACTCGTCCGGGAATGCGCTCTGCGGAATCATCGTCGTTCCATCATTGGTGGATTTCATCACGCCCGACTGGATGGTGGCGGCAAAGAAGGTTTGGTCGGAGGCATAGTTCGGGGACAATTGAATATCCAGGACCAGCAGATTGGCGGTCCTGGGAAGCGCGGTCCAGGTTGCCCCGCCATTTGTGGATTTCAGGAGACTGCCGGTTATGGGAGCGACATACACGGTCTGGTCGGTTGGGAAGGCTGGAGAAACCACCACCACGCCGATTTGCACTAAGGAACCCGGCAGAGAGACGGACGCCCAAGTCAGGCCGCCGTCCGTGGATTTGTAAAGACCTTTGCTGGCACTGGCGGCAAAGGCCGTCCGGTCGGAGGCAAATCCCGGCGAGATCGCAACCGAGTTTACCGGGGGCCCGCTTAAGCCGGTGGGAATCCAGTTGTTGCCCTGATTGGTAGAGAGGAACACTCCCTCATTAGGATACTGTTTGCCCTGATAGGTAACATATGGGGGATTTACCGAGCCTTCCCCGCCGTTGTTAACCCCGATAAGGACTGTTCCATCCTGGGCGAAGGCGGGAGAGACAGCCAGACCTCTGACGTGTGCCGTCGCCCCCAGCATGGCCATCTTCTGGTAGGTGGTTCCGCCGTTAGTGGTTCTCTCCAGGTTCCCGGCAGTCCCGCTGAATGCGGTTTTATCGGCCGCGAAATTGGGGGAGATAGCCGCAGCGTCGGTATACGGGAGCAACATTCCGCTATTCTGGAAAAACCACGACGCCGCGCCGGTCGCGGTCCACAAGTTGCCGCCGCCGTAGGTGTTAGCGAACAAGGTCTGATCGTTGACGTAGTTGGGCGACATCGACATGTGCCGGACGAGGCGCGTAGGAATGATGTCGATGTATTGCCAGGATATCGGGTTGCCGGGCGAAGTCCACATACCTTCATAGGTCGCCAGAAGCAGCGTTATGCCGGTCGCGCCGTTGGCCGCACGCAGCCACGTTATGATAATGCGATGTCGTCAGGTTCGACAGTTCCCGATTTATCAGCGGAGTAACTGTCCATGAGGTCCCCTGGTTAGTGGACTCAAAAACCCCGCCGACCGCCGTCGCCGCCCACAGCGTGCCATCCTGCAAGTAGTTGGGGGATAACGTGACGGAATTTACGTTGGTATCCGAAAGACCCGCATTGGAGGCCGACCAGGAAGCTCCTCCGTTGGTGGAGATCAGTACGCCCCCATAGGTACCCGCAAAGGCCGTCTGGTCCGAGCTGAAACCCGGCGAGAAAGTCAGCGAGTTCACCGCGGGAGATGGCTGAGTGGCGGTGACCGAGACCCAACTGGAGCCTCCGTCAGTCGACTCGAAAATCCCATTGGTTGCGGAACCTAGCAGGAGGGTGCCATCGACGGCGTAATTCGGAGAGACGGCAATCGCGTTCAACGCCGAGGCGATCGAACCCGGCAGCGTAAGCTCGGTGAACGTCTGCCCGCGATTGGTGGATTTGAAAACCGTCGTGTTGAAGGTGACGATAAACAGCGTGTTATCGGCGGCGAAATTCGGGGACAAGGCCACGTTCTGCAGCGCCAGACTCGACGCGAGGGTCCAGGCCGCGCCCTGATTGGTAGTCTTGAAAAGGCCGCCGGGGCCAGCCACAAAAACCGTCTGATCCTGGCTGTACGCCGGCGAGAAGACCACCGCCAGCATCTTGCGCACTTTCGGCAAGCCTGCCACCGCCGACCAGGTAACACCCCCATTAGTCGACTTCAGGAGCGCATAGACGCCTAGTTTGATGGAAAGATAGTCGGTTGCGGCGAACGCGGTGGAGTCTTGTGCGAAGTTAGGGGAAAGCGCTACGGTGACGATCGGATCGTGGGGATCGTGAGCTAGGAGAGACTCGCATCCCACGGCTAGGCAGACTGCAACACTGAACAGAAGTGAGTTGGACATTTACCTCCCCTTGGGGGCATTATACACCAAGCCACATGGGGGCAATTGAGGTTACAGGAAAAGGCCGTAGCCAAAAGAGGCGGCCTGAGAGGCCCGGCCCAGAGGGCACCGCAGGCCGAGGGCCTGCCCCACGGTTACGCGTAGGGCAGCAATTCGGATTCTTGCTCCGGGTGGGGCTGCCCTGGGCCTGGGCCGAGCAGGTGCTTGATGCCTACCGCGCTTAACACCGAAGTTGCCAGCGCCATGATGACCAGCGCCACGAAGATGCGCTGATCGATGAGTCCGTATTCCAGGGCGACAGTAGTCAGGACGATTCCCATGGCGCCGCGGGCATTCATCCCCAAGGCCACCATCAGCGCGTCGTGCGGCTTCTTCCCGCCGAGTCTGGCGCCCACGAAGACGCCGCCGATCTTGCCGGCGCAGGCCACCACCAGAACGAAGGCGACCAGCCGCAGATCGAAGTTAGCCACGAAATTAGCCTTCAACCCGATGGAGACGAAATACAATGTCGCAAAAATGCCGGCGGTGGTCCGGTAGAAGCTTTGGTGCGCAAGCCGGCGCGCGTCCGGGATGCGTCCCAATGCCACGCCGGCCAGAAAGGCGCCCAGCGTCGCGTGCGTGCCTACGACCTCCGAAAGGATGGCGGCTGTGATCAACACCAGGAAGGTCAGTTTCAGTTGCAGCGTTTCTTTCGGCAGATTCAACCAGCCCACGGCGCGCTGTATTTTGTTGTTGGAGAGATTCAGAATCAGTCCAAAAACCAGCAGCACCGTCACCAGGCTGGCCCACCAGTTTCGGCCGGAGTGGCCTTCGCCTCCGAAGCTGCTCAGGATGACCGCAAAAAGCCCCCAGCCGGCCAAATCGTCGAGCATCGCGGCGGACATCACAATCACGCCCAAGTCCGTCTTCATGAGATTCAGATCCATCAGGATGCGCGCAATCACGGGCAGCGCGGAGATGGACAGAATGGTCCCGACAAAGAGCGCCAGGAGGGGCACATTGCTCTGCGCCTTGTTACGCCAGAACTCCGGCCACAACAGCACCGATCCTACGCCCAGCGCGAGCGGCGCCAGGATGCCCAGGAAGCTGGACCAGACGATGGGCGGCCCCAGGGACCGTAGACGCTTGGGCTGCAGCTCCAGACCGGTCATGAATACAAAAAGCAGCAGTCCCAGTTCGGTGATTGCTTCGCGGCCCTGGGTGGCGCGGCCTAGGTCGGGGAAGACCCGCGCGAAAAGTTTCGGGGCGATCATGCCGAAAACGGTGGGGCCCAGCATGACTCCGCACAACAATTCCACCACCAGCGGCGACAATGCCAGCCGCTCGAGCAGTTTGGCCATGCACAGCGGTACCGCCAGAATCAGACCGATCTGCACCAGGAGCAACGTGAGGGTGGGGCCGTCCATGAGGAGGTTCAATTATAACAACGGGAACGAGAGGCTTTTCGGGAAGCGCGGACCTCAAGTTGCAGCCTGCCCCACAGAGCAGCATAGCCGCAACCAAAGAGGCGGCCTGGGAGGCCGCCGCAGGCCGAGGGCCTGCCCCACACAGGAAGCCGGGAGGTAGGTTACGCACTTAGGTATGCAGCTTCTGCACTGTTTGCGGGCCATTCCCGCTATATCAATGCCGCTGGACCATTCAGAGGACTCGATTAGAATGTTTGGCGCTCCGATTGCATGATCGCCCGCCAGGACGGCAAGCCTGCCGGGAGGGAAGCTACAATGACGAGCACAACTGCGACGAAAACGGGAATTCCGGTTAACAAGCTTTCAGCGCGACCTTTGGGCTGGGATGGTGTTCAAGCTCGTATGAGATACCTTTGCTTCTGTACGGTACTGATCACGCTGAGCGTCGCCAACCGTGGCGCGGCCCAGTGTCTGTCGGTTCCCCCAGCCTACTCCGCGACATGCACGGAGATGCAGGGCTACATTAGTACGTTCAATACCACCCTCAGTTCCCAGTGGAGCAACGTAAAGGGTACGACGGCGTTCGGCACCGAACTGCTCTTCGCCAACAGCAATATCAGCCTGGCGGGCATCCTGGCGCCGGAAGCTTTGAGTAAGGTGCAGTTGGAGTTGGACGGCTTGCAGAAGGTGGGTGTGCAATTCGTCACAATCGGCGTGTCGTTTCCTATTCTCTACCAGCCGTTCTATGACAACCAGAATGCACCGTCGCAAGACTATGCCTTGGTGCTGAGCTTCTATCAAGGTGTGATGGCGGCGGTCCGCCAGCACGGCATGAAGGTGCTGATCGAGACAACCGTAGTGTTTCCCGACTATGCCCCGGATCTGCCGCTGCTGCCGGCCTATTACGCCACGCTTTCGTCGTCGCAGTTCAACGCCGCGCGCGCGCAGACGGCGCAGAATGTCGCGCAGTTACTCCAGCCCGATTGGATGAATCTGGGCTCCGAGCCGGATACTATATCCGAGCTAATAGGCCTGTCGTCCGAATATGCGCCGCAGGAGTGGGCCACGCAGATTTCCACCATCGTCACCCAGTTGCGCGGCGCCGGAATCAACGGCAAGCCGCTCATTGGCGCAGGCTGCGGCTCCTGGCAGCAGAACGGGTCCGACTATGTGCAAGCCCTGATGCCTACCGGTATAGACTACTTCGACCTGCACACCTTTTCCGTCAATCTTCCCGCCGCCGGCACGGTGCCCTTTCTGAACGATGCCGTGACGTTCGTGAATATGGCCATCGCGGCAGGCAAAGGCGCGGCCATTTCGGAGACGTGGGATCACAAGCTGACCGATGCCCAACTGCAGGGGAAAACCGAATTCGGCATTATCAATTTGTTGGCCGACACCGAAGCCTACAACGCTTACAGCTTCTGGGCGCCGCAGGATGCCGAATACCTTGGAGCGGTGATCGATTTGGCCTATTGGAAGCAGCTCCTATACGTGTCACCCTTCGAGAGCGAACTCTTCTTCGCCAACATGAACTACAACCTGACCTCCAGCTTAACCACGGCCCAGTTGACCGTTCAAGAGACGCAAGCGGAGTCCGCCGCACTGAACGCCGGCACGCTGAGCCCCCTTGGGCAATGGTACGCCGCCGCCATCAAGCCGGTTAATGCGGTTACGATTTCAGCCGCGTGGAACACGGGCGCCGGCGGGCTGGCGCCGGGCTCCCTGGTGAGCATCTACGGCGACAAGCTGGCGGCCACGTCGGCGACGGCCGCCTCACTGCCGCTGCCCACTACTTTGGCCGGGATCGGCGCTAGCATCACCGATGCCAGCGGCGTACAGACGCCGCTGCCGTTGTTCTACGCAGGCCCTTCGCAGATCAATGCGGAGATCCCGGAGAGCGCCAGTCTGGGCCCGGCGGTGATTACCATCAACACGCCCTCCGGTCCTGTCGGCAGTCCCGTGGTACTGAACCCGGTGGCGCCCGCCGTGTTCGTGGCGAACCAGAGCGGCACGGGAGTGGCCGCGGCTATACTGGTGACGAACCAATCGGATGGTTCGCAGACGGCGGCCGAGATCTTCAACTCGCCCTGCGCGGCCGGAAGCTGCGTGGGCATTCCGCTGGATGTAAGCGCCGGCGAATCCGCGCTGGAACTTTTCGGCACGGGCATCCAGAATCGCGCCTCGCTTTCCGACGTGACGGTGATGATCGGAGGCCAGACACTGGCGGCGGCCTACGCCGGCCCGGCGCCCGGATTTACCGGACTGGACCAGGTGAACGTGCTGCTGCCGCCGAGCCTGGCCGGCAGCGGGACGGTCAATATCACGGTCTTGGTCGCCGGAGCGGCATCGAATGTGGTAACGGCGACGTTCAAATAGGCACGAACGTCCGCACGCCCCGATGCGGGCGGGACTGGGAGTCCCGCGCAGGCCGCCCCACCCATGGTGGTACGAAAATGGGGTGATGACCGGTGTGCGAATGGACAAGTGGCTTTGGGCCGCCCGATTCTTCAAGACGCGCGCGCTGGCCCGGCGGGCATGTGAGCTGGGCAAGATCGAGTCCAATGGCCAAGGAGCCAAAGCGGCGCGCGAAGTCCGGGCCGGCGACCTGCTGCAAGTGAAGAACGACAGCGGCGACTTTCAGGTGGAGGTGCTGGCTCTCAGTGAGATGCGCGGCCCGGCGGCGGTGGCGCAGACGCTTTACCGTGAGACGGAGGCCAGCCGGAAGATGCGGCTGAAGCTGGCGGAAGAGCGCAAGGCGACGCCGCATTTCGAAGGGTTGCGGGGAGGCAAGCCATCGAAACGCAATCGCCGCGAAATCGACCGGCTTCGGGGCAGAGTGTAAGACCGCGCTTACGCGCGGGCGGCCTGAGAGGCCGCTGCGGGCCGAGGGCCTGCCCCGCAGAATCCGCGCAGGCTGCGAAGATTCCGACCAGTTGTAATACACCGGAAGCCGGGCGGTACGTTGCGCACTTAGGTATGCAACTTCTGCACTCTTTGCGAGTCATTGCCGCTGGACCATTCGGAGGACGCGATTAGAATGGTTGGCGCTCCGATTGCATTGTCGCCCGCCAGGACGGCAAGCCATGCCGGGAGGAGAGCCACAATGACGATCATCGATGCAACCGTAGCGGAAGTTCCGGTTAACGAACTTCCAGCGCGACCTTCGGGCCGGGATGGTGTTCAATCTCGCATGAGACACCTTTGCTTATGTGCGGTATTGATCTCGCTGTGCGCCGCCAACCGTGCCGCGGCCCAGTGTTCGTCGGTTCCCTCCGTCTACTCCGCGACATGCACGGAGATGCAGGGCTACATTAGCGCTTTCAATAACACCGTCAGTTCCCAGTGGAACGACACGAAAGGGCCGACGCAGTTCGGCACCGAACTGTTCTTCGCCAACAACAATATCGGCCTGGCGGGCATCCTGGCGCCGAACACTCTGACTAAAGTGCAGACGGAGTTGGACGGCATGGCCAAGTTGGGTGTGCAATTCGTCAATGTCGCCGTGTCGTTTCCTATCCTTTACCAGCCGTTCTATGCATATAACAACGACCCGCAAGACTACGCCCTGGTGCTGAGCTTCTATCAGAATGTGATGGCGGCGATCCGCCAGCGCGGCATGAAGGTGCTGATCGAGTCAAACCTAGTGTTCCCCAATTACGCCACGGATCTGCCGCTGGCGGCCTATTACGCGACGCTTTCGACGGCGCAGTTAAACACCGGGCTTGCGCAGGTGGCGCAGATCGTGGCGCAGCAACTGCAGCCCGATTGGCTGAATCTGGGATCTGAGCCGGATACATATTCCGAACTGATAAACCTGCCGGCCGAATACACTCCGCAGGAGTGGGCCACCAGAATTTCAACCATCGTTACCCAGTTGCGCAGCGCCGGAATCAACGGCAAGCCGCTCATCGGCGCCGGTTGCGGCGCCTGGCAGCAGAACGGGTCCGACTATGTCCAAGCCCTGATGTCTACCGGTATAGACTACTTCGACATACACACCTTTTCCGTCAATCCTCCCGGCACCGGCATGGCGCCCTTTCTGGACGATGCCGTGACGTACTTGGATATAGCCATTGCGGCAGGCAAAGGCACGGCCATCTCCGAGACGTGGGATCACAAGCTGATCGATTCCCAACTGCAGGGAAGAACCGAATACGGCATTATCAATGTAATGGCCAGCGCCGAAGCCTACAACGCTTACAGCTTCTGGGCGCCGCAGGATGCCGAGTACCTTGGGGAGATTATCGATTTGGCGCATTGGAAACAGCTCCTATACGTGGCTCCCTTCGAGAGCGAACTCTTCTTCGCGAACCTGGACTACAATCTGACCTCTAGCTTAACCACGGCGCAGTTGAATGCTCAAGAGATAGCCGCGGAGTCCGCCGCACTGAACGCCGGCACGCTTACCCCCCTTGGGCAATGGTTTGCGGCCGCCATCAATCCGGCTAGTGCGGTTACGATTTCAGCGGCGTGGAACACGGGCGCCGGAGGGCTGGCGCCTGGTTCCCTGGTGAGCATCTACGGCGACAAACTGGCGGCGACGTCGGCGGTGGCCACTCCGGGCTTGCCGCTGCCCACTACTTTGGCCGGGATCGGCGCTAGCATCACCGATGCCAGCGGCGTTCAGACCCCGCTACCCTTGTTCTACGCAGGCTCTTCGCAGATCAATGCGGAGATCCCGGAGAGCGCCAGTCTGGGCCCGGCGGTGATTACCATCAACACGCCTACCGGTCCTGTTGGCAGTCCCGTGGTACTGAACCCGGTGGCGCCCGCCGTGTTCGTGGCGAACCAGGGCGGCACGGGAGTGGCCGCGGCCATGCTGGTGACGAACCAATCGGATGGTTCGCAGACGGTGGTGGATATCTTCAACTCGCCTTGCTCGGCCGGAAGCTGTGTGGGCATTCCGCTGGATGTAAGCGCCGGTGAATCCGCGCTGGAACTTTTCGGCACGGGCATTCAGAATCGCGGCTCGCTTTCCGACGTGACGGTGACGATCGGAGGCCAGATACTGGCGGCATTCTACGCCGGCCCGGCGCCCGGCTTTACCGGACTGGACCAGGTGAACGTGCTGCTGCCGCCGAGCCTGGCCGGCAGCGGGACGGTCAATATCACGGTCTCGGTCGCCGGCGCGGCATCGAATGTGGTAACGGCGACGTTCCAGTAGGCACGAACATTCGCACGCCCCGATGCGGGAGTCCCGCGCAGGCTGAGAGCCCGCCCCACCCATGATGGTACGAAAATGGGGTGATGACCGGTGTGCGAATGGACAAGTGGCTTTGGGCCGCCCGATTCTTCAAGACGCGCGCGCTGGCCCGGCGGGCATGTGAGCTGGGCAAGATCGAGTCCAATGGCCAAGGAGCCAAAGCGGCGCGCGAAGTCCGGGCCGGCGACCTGCTGCAAGTGAAGAACGACAGCGGCGACTTTCAGGTGGAGGTGCTGGCTCTCAGTGAGATGCGCGGCCCGGCGGCGGTGGCGCAGACGCTTTACCGTGAGACGGAGGCCGGCCGGGAGATGCGGCTGAAGCTGGCGGAAGAGCGCAAGGCGATGCCGCATTTCGAAGGGTTGCGGGGAGGCAAGCCATCGAAACGCAATCGCCGCGAAATCGACCGGCTTCGGGGCAGGGCGTAAGACTGCGCTTACGCGCGCGCGGCCTGAGAGGCCGCTGCAGGCCGGGGGCCTGCCCCACAAATTTGGCAATGTTGTTCACTTTGGTGGGGCGGACCATCGCACTTCGTGGTCTGCCGCCTTCGGGGAGGCTAGCCGCCGATCGAGTACATAGGCCGCGGCGGCGCCACGAAGCGCGACGTATTGATCTCGTGGCCTTCCCATTTGCCGGCCACATTGCGGCGAATCAGCGCCGCGATCTCCGCATCGGGGGCGCCGCCGCGCAACATTCGCTTGACGTCGTCTTCTTCGATGGCAAACAGACAATTCCGCAGTTTGCCATCGGCCGTAAGCCGCAGGCGGTTGCAGTTCAGGCAGAACGGACGGCTGACCGAGGCGATGAAACCCACCTGGCCGACGCCGTCGGCGAAGCGGTATTCCAGAGCCGGCGCGCGCGGGTCCGTGTCCGGGATGGGAATTAGCGGCGCGATCTCCCGCGAAAGCAGATCGATGATATCGCCGGCCAGCAGCACCTTGCCGCGGTCCCAGAGCTGCTGCGCGTCGAGCGGCATGAACTCGATGAAGCGCACTTCGAATCCGTGCTCGCGGCCGAAGCGCGCCAGCGGAACGATATCCGGTTCCACCAGATTCTTCACCGCCACCGCATTCAGCTTGATGGGGCCAAACCCCAGCCGCTTGGCCACGGCGATGCCTTCCAGCACCTTCTCCAAATCGTCGCGGCGCGAGATCTGGCGGAAGCGCTGGCGGTCGAGCGTATCCAGATGCACATTGAGGCGCCGCAAACCGGCCTGGTACAGCGGTTCGGCAAGCTCCGCCAGCATTACGCCGTTGGTGGTGAGGGCCAGGTCGTGGATGCCCGGAATCGCGGCCAGGCGCCGGATCAGCACCGGCAGATCGCGCCGCACCAGCGGCTCGCCGCCGGTTACGCGCAGCTTATCGATTCCCAGACTCACGGCGATGCGCGCAAACCGCTCGATCTCTTCGAAGCTCAGGATCTCGTCGCGCGGAACGAATTTGACGCCCTCCTCCGGCATGCAGTAAAAGCAGCGAATATTGCAGCGGTCGGTGACACTAATCCGCAAATTGGTATGGATGCGGCCGTACGAGTCGATCAGTGGGGAGGTGTCCACAGGCACGCTGTCTCGGTGTCTTGATTCTATCAGACGCGGCCGATGGACAGATGGTGGAACAGGGCGCGCAACGCCGCGCCACGATGGCTGACGGTCAGCTTACGCTCCGGCGCCGTTTCGCCGAAAGAGCAGCCAAACGGCGGATAGTAGAACAGCGGGTCGTAGCCGAATCCATGCGGGCCGCGCGGCGCTTCCAGGATCGCGCCTTCCACCGCGCCGCGAAATGTGCGGACCAGGCGCCCGCCATCCGCCAGCGCGATCACGCAGACGAACCGCGCGGAGCGGCTATGGACGCCGCGCATTTTCTCCAGCAGCAGTTGGTTGTTGGCGGGGTCGGTGGCGTCAGGCCCGGCGAACCGCGCCGAGTAAACTCCGGGCGCGCCGCCTAGCGCGTCCACTTCCAAGCCGGAGTCGTCGGCGAAAAGCAGCCCCGGCGCGAGCCGGCCGTAATACTCCGCCTTCAGGATGGCGTTGGCTTCGAATGTCGCGCCGGTTTCGGCGCAGGGCGGCAGATCGGCGAAACCAGGCACAGTCTCCACCTGGATGCCATCCTGCCCGGCAGCCAGGCGGAATTCGCGCAGCTTGCCGGGATTGCCCGTGGCACAGTAAACCATCACGCGATGCGGACCACGCGCTTCTGGATTTCGACCAACTCCGCGATGCCGCCCCGCGCCAGCGCCAGCATGCGCGCCATGTGATCGTCGTCGAAGGCGTGGCGCTCGGCGGTGGCCTGCACCTCCACGAAGCGGCCCGCCCCGGTCATCACCACGTTCATGTCGACGGCCGCCTGGGAGTCTTCTTCGTAGCACAGGTCGATGATCGGCTCGCCGCCGAGGATGCCCACGCTGGTGGCGGCCACGTAGTCGATCAACGGCAGGCGCTTGATCACGCCATACTTGACGCACTGTTGGAGAGCCAGAGCCAGGGCCACGAAGGCTCCCGTGACGGAGGCCGTGCGCGTGCCGCCGTCGGCCTGCACCACGTCGCAATCGAGGGTCACGGTGCGTTCGCCCAGTAGCGCCGTGTCCACCACGGCGCGCAGCGAGCGGCCGATCAGACGCTGGATTTCGTGCGTGCGTCCGGAAGGACGGCCCTTGTTCACTTCGCGCGGTGTGCGCTTCATGGTGGCGCGCGGCAGCATGGAGTACTCCGCGGTCACCCATCCCTTGCCGCTTCCGCGCAGGAATTGCGGCACGGAATCTTCCACCGAAGCCGCGCACAGCACGCGCGTGTTGCCGACGGTGATGAGCGTGGAGCCTTCCGCGGTCTGCAGGTATCCGGTGGTGATTTCGACCGGACGCATCTGGTCCGGCGCGCGGTTATCAATTCGCATATTTCATCACGAAGTAGAGAAAAAGGAGCACGAGAACGAAGCCCGAGCCCAGCAGGATCATGCACGGCAGGCCGCTTTGCAGCGAGGCGCGGTTCTTCGATTTGCCTTTTGCGAGTTTGAACTTCGCCATTCTAAGCTGCCATCCTAAGAGATGGTAGCATCCGGCGGATTCGCGCCGCGTGCGGGTAGAATGTGTAGCAGATGACACGCCGCTATTGGATTGCTCTGGCGCTCGTTGGGAGCGCTTGCAGCCGGCCTCCCCGCAGTGCGGAGAGTATGCTGCCCGCCAGTGTAGGCGGAGTCTGGCAAAGGAAGTCGCTACGCGGCATAGCGCCGCCGAAGCCGGCGATCCTGCGCGCGTTCGAAGCCGGGTACGAGGGTGACGGCAAGCCGGCCGGCAAATTGACAGTCACACTGTACGAAGCGAAAGTCTCCGGCACAGCCTTCGAGATGACGCAGCATTGGAGAGCGGCGCCGAACACGGTGGTCTTCGATAAGGGCCGGTGCTTCGTGGCGATGAAGTGGGAGCAGGCGGATCGCAAGGCGCTCACCGCGTTTGTGCGGGCGTTGCAGAAGGGGTTGGAGGAATGAGCGCACAGACGCGGGCTGGCGCGGTGACGGTTGCGCATCAGACGCCCGCTTGAGACACAATGAAGACGTGGCGCAAGCTATCACGAGAGATCCCGAGACGATGCACGGCGCTCCCGTGTTGGGCGGGACGCGCGTACCGGTCCGGACGCTGTTCGACTTCCTGGAGGGGGGCGACACGCTGGAAGATTTCCTATATGGATTCCCGAGAGTTCCCCGTGCTCTAGCATTGGACGCGCTGGAAGAAGCCAAGCAACTACTACTGGCGAGTGGTTGATGCGGCTTTTGATCGACGCGTGCGTTGACGAGCGCCTACGGTCCAGGCCACGGATTGGGAACCGCCCGATTCGCCAATATGGCGGGACTGAAGAACGGTCAACTTCTGGACGCCGCCGAAGCTGCCGGCTCTTGTGCGCACATCTCGATGCGCGGCACGTCTGCGCCGATTGTCAATCGGCGCGCAGGATGCCATCCAGGATGCCATCCTGCCCCACAGCCTCACCCGGCCTCAATTTCTGGGATCCGTGTCGATCAATTCTCCCCATCCGAGCGCATATCCCAAGGCGCGTTTCGCCTCGCGATGCCGCGAAGGCGCCAGCGCGCCTGTGCGGGAATCGAGCCACTGGCGCGCGACGGTGCGGATATTATCGAAGTTGGCGACGCACGGCGAGGGCAGCCCCTCGCGCCGGCCCACTTTCACCTCCACTGGAATGGCGCGGATCGTAGTGGTGATTTCGGCGACGATGAACTTACTCAGATATCGATAGGCGTCGTTACGGCTCAGCAGCAGCACGGGACGCCGTGGCCTGCGGTCGCGGGCAGGTTCGCCCACCAAATCTCGAACTGCCTCACGGTTTGTAATCCTCAGCCGTCGACCAGTCGTCGGCATCCGAGACCGAATCGGGCTGCTTGCGATAGGCTTCGCGCATGGCATGGTACTCGGCTTGACGGAGGGCCTTTCGAATGGCTTGCCGCACGAACTCCGACCGCTGGCGTTTTCCTGGGGCGGCAATGCGGTTCAAGGCCGTCAAGGTGTGCTCGTCCACTTGGATCAGGAGCGGCTTCATATATATCGATTATATCAATCGTCGATATGGTCGTCTATCGCGCTCGGCTCGATGTGCGGCAGGTTCGCGCCAGTTGGCAATCGGCCCGGAGAATGCCATCCTGCCCACAAAAGAGGCGGCCTGAGAGGCCGCCGCAGGCCGAGGGCCTGCCCCACAATTCGTCGGGCCGCGCGAAGAAAAACTGATGGATAGTAGTGCAAACCTCAGCCCCACCACGTCTCGCCGGGCGCGAGGTGGGCGCGGGCTACGTCCGGGTTCAGCTCGATCCCGTAGCCAGGCTTGTCCTGAATCGTCAGGTAGCCGTTTTCCCAAATCGGCCCATCGTGGACGACCAGGTCGGGCCACCAGTCCACATAGTTCGCCAGCTCGTGAATGCGGAAGTTGCGCATGGACGCCGCGGCGTGCGCGGATGCGATGGTGCCCACGGGGCTGGCGGGATTGTGCGCCGCCGTCCAGATGTAATAGTTGTCGGCGAGGTCGGAGATGCGCTTGGATTCGAGCAGCCCGCCGGACTTGGGCACGTCGATGTGCACGCCATCGCAGCCCTGCAGCTCGATGAGCTTGAGGAAGCCCTGACGGGTGTAGAGGTTTTCTCCGGTGCAGATCGGCACGGGCGATTCGCGCCTGACGAAGGCCATGGCCTCGGGGTTCTCCGGCGGCACGGGATCTTCGAGCCACATGGGCCTTACCTTTTCCAGGGCCTTGGCCAATTCGATGGCGTCGCGCGTGTCATACCGCCAGTGGGCCTCGACAGCGAAGTCGGCATCGGGGCCTAACTCTTCGCGCACCACTTCCATCAGGCGCACGATTTGCCGGATATCGCTGGCCTTCAAATGGCGGGTGTAGGGGTCGTGGCCCGGTTCCTTGGACTCGGGGTCCAGTGCGCGTGGGATGCCGTCGCCCTGAAACTTGAAGGCGGTCCAACCCCATTTTTCCGCGCGCACCTGCTGCACCAGGTCGCGCCACGCGGCGGGATCTTCGACGTGCTGCTTGGGAAGTTGCGTGGTGCGATAGAAGCGCACGCGATCGCGGAAGCGGCCGCCGAGCAGGTTCACGGTGGGCGTTTCCAGGATGCGCCCGGCGAGATCCCACAGCGCGATTTCCACTCCGCTGGCGGCTTCCACGGTGACGCCGCCGATGGCGCCCGCGCCCGCATTGCGCATCAGGATCTTGGTGTACAGCTTGTCCACGTTCAGGGGATCTTCGCCGATCAGCAGCGGCTTGAAGATCTTGCCGATCACGTCTTTGACGCCGGGGCCCCAATAGGCTTCGCCGATGCCGTAGAGGCCGGCGTCGGTTTCTATCTTGACCAGGTTCCAGTCCCAAGTGCCGCGGACGATCATGCACTTGACGTCCGTGATCTTGACCTTGCGGCGGAGGGCGGCGGCGAGCCGTGAGTAGGGCGCGGCTGCGAGCGCGGAGAGCTGCAGAAAACGACGGCGATCGAAGGCAGGCATGGCACGATTTATAGCACACGTCTGATACGCTGAGTGAGTGGGACAGGCTTGAGCCGGTTGGGGTAGCGGGGTACAGGTGATTTCAGTTAACGCTGTTTCGAAAAGCTTCGACGGCAAGCGGCAGGTGACCGCGTTGGAACAGATCGACCTGCAGGTGGCGCGCGGCGAGATGGTATCGATCGTGGGCGCCTCCGGGTCGGGCAAATCCACACTGCTGAATCTGATCGGCGGTCTGGACCGGCCCAGCTCGGGCGAGATCCACATCGACGGACAGAACATCGCGCGCCTTTCCGACGACGACCTGACGCGCTTGCGGCGCGACAAGATCGGGTTCATCTTTCAGTTTTTCAACCTGCTGCCCAGCCTGAGTTGCATGGAGAACGTCGCGCTGCCATTGCATCTGAAAGGCTTGCCGAAACGGGAGACCACCGCCCGCGCGCGCGAGCTTCTGGACCTGGTGCAGCTCGGCCATCGCCTGGATCACCTGCCGGACGAACTTTCCGGCGGCGAGCGGCAACGCGTGGCCATCGCGCGGGCGCTGGCGCTTCACCCGCCGATCCTGCTGGCCGATGAGCCAACCGGAAACCTGGACAGCCACACCGGCGCGGAAATCCTGAAGCTGATCCGCGATCTGCACGAGCGCCTGGGCGCCACGGTGCTGATCGTGACGCACGATGCCGGCGTGGCCGCGAGCTGCCCGCGCATGGTCACCCTGCGCGACGGGCGCGTGGCGGGAGATGTGCGCCGATGATCCTGCTGCGGCTGATCAGTTGGCCTTACGCGCGCAAACACCTGGTGCGCTGGGTGCTGACCATCGGCGGCATCGTGCTGGGAGTGGCGCTGCTGGTGGGGATGTACACGGCCAACCAGAGCGTGCTGGAAGCTTTCAACCGGACCGTCGAGCACATCGCGGGCAAGACGCAGCTTCAAGTTTCGGCGGGCGACGGCGGTTTTGCGGAGGAGGTTCTGGAGCGCGTCCAGGGCGACGCCGATGTGCGGGCGGCGGCGCCGGTGATCGAGCAGGTGGTCGATAGCGGCATCAAAGGCCAGGGCAAGCTGCTGATCCTGGCGGTGGACATGACCGGCGACCGCAGCCTGCGCGATTACGATCTGGAAGGCGGCGACCAGGAAGTGATGGACGATCCGCTGGTGTTTCTGGCGCAGCCGGATTCGCTGATCCTGACGCGCGATTTCGCGGCGCGCAACGGCTTGGCGAGCGGCAGCAAGCTGGCCATGAAGACCATGGAGGGCGACAAGCAGTTCACCGTGCGCGGCATTCTGCGATCGGGCGGGATGACCTCGGCGTTCGGCGGCAACCTGGCGATCATGGATATCTACGCCGCGCAGAAATTCTTCGGCACGGGGCGGCGCTTCGACCGCATCGATATCGGCCTGCAGGACGGCGTCACGCTGGAGCAGGGGCAAGCTTCGCTGCGCAAGCTGCTGGGGCCGGGCTTCGAGGTGGACCCGCCTTCCGGGCGCGGGCAGCATTTCGAATCGCTGATGGGCGTCTACGCCATGACCATGAACGTCGCCAGCCTGTTCGCGCTGTTCATCGGCACGTTCATTATTTATAACTCGTTCGCGATTGCGGTCACGCAGCGGCGGGCCGAGATCGGGATTCTGCGCGCGCTGGGCGCCACGCGCGGCCAGATCCGCTCGCTGTTCCTGGGCGAAAGCGCGGTGGCGGGACTGTTGGGATCGGCGGTGGGAATCGGCTTCGGCCTGTTGATGGCGCAAGGGCTGACGGCCAGCACCAACGCGTTCATGGAAAGCGTGATGGGGGTTTCGGCGAACGCGGACCACATGCTGGTGCGGCCCTGGCTGCTGGTGACGGCGGCCGCCGTGGGCGTGGTCACCAGCATGATCGCGGCCTTCCTGCCGGCGC
>Ga0224558_1000865_pt1 | contig 34545 bp, 28 predicted proteins | sample 714S32024metaG_FD_180682 | JGI IMG/M metagenome (GOLD analysis project Ga0224558, IMG submission 180682) | Peat soil microbial communities from Stordalen Mire, Sweden - 717 S3 20-24 | ecosystem: Environmental > Terrestrial > Soil > Wetlands > Peat | place: Sweden: Norrbotten County, Stordalen... | reverse complement strand
CAAGCCATCGGCGCCTATTTCCGCGGGCAACCGATCCCTTCGCTCCTCCTGGATTCCTCCTGATCCCAGCGAGCTGTCCGTCTTTAGCTTCTTATAGAACAGAATCGCAGACCTGTGAATGGCTACAGGCTAAAAACAGTGCCATTGGTCGCAACCTCTTTAAAATCGGGCGGGGTAGCAAAGGCGATGCCGCCGCTGATGAGGGTTTGGGCGGATTCAGCGGTGAGTTTCGCGCCGCTGAACAAGCCAAGATGAAAATCAATGCCGCCGGCATTCCAAAACTTTGAATTCATCCGCACCAGCGGAGCGTAATTTTGATCAATGCGGGCCTGAACGAGGACCTTGCGGGCGTCGTCGCTGAGACGGCAATCCAGCACCTCGCCAACCTTAACACCTCGATAGAAAACCGGCGATTGCGGCTGCAATGAATCGAGTTTCGCGGCGAGCAACAGGATGTCCAGCGCCTGGATGGGTTCAATCGGCTCATTTTCCACGCCGATGAATATGTTAGTACGCGCGCCGTGGCCGGGTTGGACTGCGATGTAATTTCCCAAAACAATGGTCCGCAATCCACTCACCGCGCCAAGTTTGAGCTCGGGTCGAACGATCCAAAAAACCGAGCCTTTCTGCGCGATGCTCGCGGCGGAAGTGTCGAGTTGCACTTTCACGCCGACTTGCTGCCGGTCTTGGGTAAGTTTCAGGGTTTCGATTTCGCCGATTTTGACACCGCGATATTGCACGAGTGAATTTTGTTCCTGCAATCCTTCGGCATTTTGAAAATAAATCGTTATGGTTGGCCCGACGAAAATGATGTCCTGACAGACATACCAGGCGCACAACAGCGCGGCGGCCATCGGAATGAACCACAGGAACCAATTGAAACGGCTCTTGCCCATTTTTGCTTTTGGCAGCGTGTGCGTTTCTTCATTCATAATGCTTTTTCTCTTCCGGCGAATCCCAGAGCAGGCGCGAATCAAAACTGAGCGTCGCCAGCAGGGTCAGCACGACGCAGGCGGCGAAGGCAAAAACGCCGCGGCCCGGATGCACCGTGGCGACTTCGCCCAGTTCAACCATGGAGACGCAGATCGCGAGCAAAAAAACCTCCAGCATGTTCCAGGGATCAATGATGCGGATGACTTTAAAAATCCACGTGCGCGTCTTTTTCCAGCAGGTCCAATCGAGTGTAAGCGTGATGAAAATCAACCCGATGATTTTCAACACGGGCGTCAAAATGCTCGTGCAAAACATGAGCGACCCAATGAAGTATTGGTGGCGTTCGAAGAGCGAGCGGATTCCCTGAAAGATCGTCGTCTGAACATGTTGCCCTTGGTAATCGGCAGTGATAATGGGATAAATGTTCGACGGAAAATAGAGAATCAACGCGGCCAGCGAAAAGGCCAGCGTGCGCGCGCGGCTGTTGACGCGGCGGTGGAAAATCTGAAAATTGCAGCGGGCGCATTTGATGACAGAGTCTTTCGGGACGTCGTCCACCTCCTGGATCAACCCGCAGGTTTGACATGCCACCAATTTGTCCATTTACTCGTTCAGTCCCCAATGGCGGTAGGCATCGTAGCGATGGCTGTGGAGTTCCTGGAGCGATTGCGCGGCGGTGCTGGCTGGTTCCGTGATCAGATCAATGGAAGAAACGACGGATGCGGCTGGCCGCTCGCGCTGCTGTGGGATGAAATCCAATTGGGCCTTGCGCGCCAGGGCTTGCAGCCATTCGAGCGTGCGGACAGATGGAGAATCCAGCGGTTGAGCGACGCCCACCAATGCGGCGAGGGCGCCTCGCCGCGAGAGCCGGCGTGGCAACCACGCCTCAATCCAGACGTAAAGGTCAAGCGGCAGCTCATCCGCAGCATAGACTGAAATCATAATCACATCGGCTGCGACGGCGGCGCGAACGGCATCCAGAAGAATCCCGGGATCGCTGAGGGAGTTGGTGTTGTACCATGTGTTCTGGACGCGTTCCCCTCCAGCCAGTTGCGTGGCCTGGCGACAAGACTGCATGGCCCAGTCTCGGGTCACGCTATCTTGATAAACCCCCGCGATGTTCAAAGTGTATCCCGATACATCCGGGGCTATGGTCGCCCCGTCCCAAAAAGCCGTTCGTTCCAGAAACTCACCCGCTTTCATATGATTCACACGATGAGGCGATCATAACCAGAGAACAATGCGGGCGATATGGGGTGTTCACCCCCATATACAGATTGAAGCAATGGTACGATTTTTGCTTTGGATTGGCAGCGCCTCAGATTGAACAATCGCCGACAAGCAATCGTCTCATGGTTGCAGTGGATTGGTGGCACGTCAGCCCGCAACCGGCGCGTGGACCGGGGCTTCAGGCTGCGGACCTCGATCCGGCAACAATTGAGTGGCTATGAAACGAATCACGGTTCTGCTGGCCGAAGACCACACGGTCGTGCGTGAGGGTTTTCGTAAGATACTGGAGTTGGAAGACGACTTCGAGGTGGTCGGCGAAGCGAAAGACGGCCGTCAGGCGGTCGCCCTGGTCAAAAAACTTCGTCCCGCAGTGGTCGTTATGGACATCGCGATGCCATTGCTCAATGGTTTGGAAGCCACCCGTGAGATTCTCAAAGCCGTCCGTGGCACCAGAATACTCATTCTCACGGCGCACGGTGATGATGCGTATATCAAAGACGCAATGAAATCCGGCGCCGTGGGATTTCTGCTCAAACAAGCCTCCGCCCACGTTCTGTCCAAGGGGATTAGGGAAGTCAACAAGGGCAATATATTCTTCGGCCCGTTCATGGCGAAGCGTCTTCCCGAACGCGAGCGAAAGTCGTTGGATCGAGCCGGACGGCCGAAGCCGCGCAACGACCGCCTGACTTCGCGCGAAATGGAGGTGATCCAACTGGTTGCCGAAGGCCAAGCCAACAAACAAATCGCGGCGGAACTCGGCCTTGGCATCAAGACCGTCGAGAAGCATCGCGAGCGCCTCATGGCGAAGCTTAACGTCCGCGACACCGCTGGACTCACCCGCTACGCCATCAGCGCGGGCATTATCGAGAGCAGCGTTCAAGTGACCATCGTTTAGCGCCGGAAGCTTTTGGGGTTCTTCGACTTGCTCAGGTTGCGTCAGGTTTTGCCCACCACTTTTCCGGCCCGCCGCGTTGGGGGCGTGGAGTCGCCAGGTCCGGATAGGGTAAAACACCCCATAGCGGGGGGCCAGCCCAGCAGGCTAATTTGTCTCCTGCGATATAGAAAAGCGCAAAAACGAAAGAACAAGTATGATGACCAAGAATAATTCCATCGTGGCGATCTATCCATCGCACACGGCCGCCGAAGCGGCGATCAAGGAGCTCCAGCAATCCGGTTTCGATATGAAGAAACTGTCGATTGTGGGACGCGACTATCACACCGATCAGCATGTGGTCGGCTACTACAATACCGGCGACCGCATGAAATATTGGGGGAAAATGGGAGCCTTCTGGGGCGGCCTTTGGGGAATGCTGTTTGGTTCCGCATTCTTTTTGATTCCCGGCATTGGGCCGCTGGTGATAGCAGGACCGCTGGTTTCTTGGATCGTCGGGGCGCTGGAAGGCGCCATCGTGATGGGCGGTCTGAGCGCGCTTGGGGCCGGCTTGTACAGCCTGGGCATTCCCAAAGACAGCATAGTGCAATACGAAACGGCTCTCAAAACCGACAAGTTTCTTCTGATTGCCCACGGTTCCGCGGATGAGATAACCCGAGCCAAAGAAATCCTCAGCCGCACCAATCCGGAGACATTGCAGCATCATCAATAAACCCGCCAGCAACTAACGGCATGGAGACGAAAAAAACAGTCCCCGGAGATAATTAAAATGAAACAAAACAGATCGTTCGCACTATTGATATTCGTTGTAATTTTGGGCGTTGGCGCGGCATTGGCATACGCAAGATACAGAGTTGCTGGTAATTTTGAGGCGGGCGCGATTGGAGTCGGCGCTTTTATTCTGGCCATTGTCGTTTCCTCCGCAATCCAGGTTGCCGACCAGTGGGACAGGGCGGTAATATTGCGCCTGGGCCACTTCCACGCACTTAAGGGGCCGGGACTATTTTTCATCATCCCCGTTCTTGATGCGATTCCTTACTGGATCGATACCCGCGTCATTACGACAGGTTTCAAGGCGGAGAAAACGCTGACCAAAGACACGGTGCCGGTTGATGTGGACGCCGTGCTGTTTTGGAAAGTGGTGGACCCCAAGAAGGCGGCCCTAGATGTGGCTGACTATCAAAGCGCCATAAGCTGGGCCTCTCAAACAGCCCTGCGCGACGTCATCGGCAAGACCATGCTTTCGGACATGCTGGAGGGCCGGGACAAAATCAGCAACCTGCTGCAGAAGATCATTGATGAGCGCACCGAACCCTGGGGAATCAATGTCATTTCGGTGGAGGTGAAGGATGTTCTGATTCCCTCTGGTCTGGAGGATGCCATGTCCATGCAGGCGCAGGCGGAAAGAGAGCGTCAGGCCCGGGTGATCTTGGGTGATGCCGAGCGGCAGATAGCGGAGAAATTTACCGAAGCTGGCAAGAGCTACGAGCACAATCCGATTGCCTTTCATTTGCGGGCCATGAACATGCTTTATGAGGGTTTGAAGGAGAACGCCACGATTGTGATCGTTCCCAGCACAGCCGTGGAATCCATGCAACTCGGTGGTCTAGCCGGGATGACCGCGCTGACCATGGGTTTGGGCCAGGAACGCGCCAACGGACATAAGGCAGGGGAAATCAAAAAACAGATGGATGACGCCACCCATGTCGAAGCAATCCTCAATCGCACTGAGCCGGAAAATATTGCGGTATCATCTGTAAACACACCGGCGACTTAGAACGGCGGCACGAAAGAAACAATTCGCAGAAATAACCGGAGCAACGCATTTATGAAAATGAGCGCACGGTCGGATAAAGAAAATCATCACCAGAACCAGATCGAAGTCAGCCGCGACGAAATCGCCCAACGGGCCTGCCAGCTTTGGGAAGCGGCAGGCCGGCCTGACGGCAGGGACGCGGAATTTTGGCTGCAGGCCGAAGCGGAGCTTCTCGCGACCACGCAGCGCGGCCGTTTGCTGGAGATGGGCACCCGCCAGATGAGACCGAAGGGCAAAACAACCAGGCCGATTACTTCAACCGTTCCAGGATAGGGAACCAGCGCAAAAAGGAGAGCTTATGCAGGAGCAAACCCGAAGGAGATAATGACACGACACAAAATGAATCGAAAGCGACATTTCCAAGAAGCGCCGGTCGGAAATGACCAGCCCATGAAAACGAATCCTTTGAAGGAAGGTGCCTTGACTGAAAATTCCGTTGGCATTGGCACAGTGACGCGGAACATGGTGCGAGAGCGCGCGGTTGAACTGGCGGCCATCAACGGCCGATCGGCGCAGGATGTGTCGAAGCCCGATTTGGAACAGGCCAAACGGGAATTGACGGGTAAAACGGACATGGATCCGAAAGAGGTCGTGCTTGAATCAGCGCCTGAATCCGAACGCTGGGATCCGGTGCCGGGTTCACAAGGTCGTAAAGTGCCCATGGCTCCCAGTGCGGATGAGGACGACGAAGGGCGAAGCGACAATGAGAGGCTCATCGAAGAAGGCATCGCCGGAGCGGAGCATGATCAGATGCGTCAAGCCAGCCTGAAGCGAGAGAGTTAAAACCGCATGAGTTTTCATGGTGAAAATTGCGAGACGCAAGATCAGGAGGCGTCCCGCCACATCTTCGCTGGAAGCTCCGATTCAACAGCACAGCGGCATCGGTCCAAAATTCCGTGCGTTCGGCCGGAACCCCCGCCTTGGTTCAATCGGGTCTCAGCATTTGGAGGGCATTTTTTCAGGAGACCACCGGATAGCCAGGCGGCCTGCTTCGCGTTAGAAATGGGGAGCGATTGCAAATCGTTGGCGGGTTGTTCTTGACGGAGGGCCAGTGTAGTTCACGAGGCGCGGGCACGCAGGGCTTTCCAAGTGGTTTGGTCGGATAACGAATTTATGAGCGCGATATTTGATGACGGGGAAGCCGCAAGAGGCGAGGTCCAGTTGACGCTGGACGCGATGCTGATCTACGAAGACCTGAGCACAGGATTGCGCGCCAAGCGGGTGCTCGAACATGCTGCGCGCCTGTTGTCGACGGCGCCGAATTTTAAACTGGCCATTTGGAGGTTCGACTTATTGCGGGAGGCTTGCTGGCGCAAAACGGCTATGAACGAAGCATCCGTAGCGGTTATCGGCGTGGTTTCTGCGCATGGGCGGAAAGATCTGCCCAAAGTTGCCATGGGCTGGCTTAAGCAGTGGCTCAAGCGGAGAAGTGACGAATCGCGCGCTTTGATCGTTTCTTTCGATGATACGTCACGAGACAGCGCTTCGGCAGCCCAAACAATTTCTTGGTTGCAAAAGGAAGCCCGGGCCAGGGATGTGGCGGTGCTCCCTCACTTCGGCGACGCATCCCGTCGGGAGGGCGGTTTGTCGATGGACCGCGCCGAAAACTCCGCTTCTGGAAAAACGGCGGTGTTGGCTGACATCCGGCGCTTGACGGAACAGCATTCAGACTGGGGGATCAACGAATAGACTGAGGCTGGTGGATATGAATGCAATGGTGAACAACAACTTCATTGAGTTGAACGAGACGAACTTCCACCGGGAAGTGCTCAGTGCTCTGCAACCCGTACTAGTCGAGTTTTGGGCCGGTTGGTCTGAAGCGAGCAAGGCGATGGCCCCGCTGCTTGAAACCGTCGCCAAGGACGATGCCGTCCCGGTCAAAATTGTCAGAGTGAATGTGGAGCATCACGAAAACCTGACCGATCAATACGGCGTCCGGGCCGTGCCCACCCTGCTCTTATTCAACCAAGGCACGGTGCAGGATCAGATCGTCGGACGAACCACCGCCCAAGCTGTGCGCGAGAGTCTAATGAGACTGACTTGAATTTCCATCCTAAACAGACCCAAACGCGGGGAGGAAAGCACCATGAACAAAGACACCAGCGATAAACCATCAATGGCGTTGACCCTGACCTGCCAGCGTGTGGGCATCGCCGCCGACCACGGAGGTTATGAGTTAAAGGAATATCTGGTCAGGATGTTGCGGAAGGCCGGTCATGAGGTGATCGGTTTTGGGGACCGACAGCAGAACCTGGAAGATGATTATCCGGATTTTGTGGTGCCTTTGGCCCGCGCGGTGGCCTGCGGAGAGGTGAAGCGCGGCGTGGCCATCTGTGGAAGTGGTGTTGGAGCATCGGTCTGCGCGAACAAAGTGGCGGGGGTGTGCGCAAGTTTGATCCACGAAAACTTTTCCGCGCACCAAGGCGTCGAGGACGACAATCTGAACATGATCTGCCTCGGAGGGCAGGTTGTCGGTCACGCGCTGGCTTGGGAATTGGTTCAAACATTTCTCGCCGCCCGATTCAGCGGCGTGGAGCGTCATCGTCGCCGTCTGGCCAAAGTGGTGGCGCTCGAGAACACGCCACCGAACAAAACATCATGAAAATAAGTCCCCTGGCAGGAAAGGCCGCCCCATATGGAATACTCGTCGATGTGCCACGGCTTATCACCGCCTACTATAGCGGGGTGCCCGATCCCGCAGTCCCGGCCCAACGCGTGGCGTTCGGCACCTCAGGGCACCGGGGTTCGTCATTCAACCTGGCCTTCAACGAATGGCACATCCTCGCCATCACTCAGGCGATTTGCCTGTATCGAAAGCGGCAGGAAACCGATGGTCCGCTGTTTCTTGGCATTGACACGCATGCGCTGTCCATTCCGGCCTGCGCCACAGCGCTTGAGGTGCTGGCGGCCAATGGAGTTGAGGTGATGCTCGCCGAAAGGGACGAATACACTCCGACTCCGGTGATTTCTCATGCGATCCTGAACTGCAATCGCGGCAGGAAAACCGGGCTGGCCGACGGCATCGTTGTCACGCCCTCGCACAATCCGCCGCATGACGGCGGCTTCAAGTATAATCCGCCCAATGGCGGCCCGGCGGACAATGTCGTCACCGATTGGATCGAGACAAAGGCGAATGCGCTCCTCGAAGCCCGGCTCAAAGGGGTGAAACGGATTCCCCACGAGCAGGCTCTGTGCGCCCCGACGACGCACCGGCGCGACTATCTCAGCCCCTACATTGCCGATCTCAGCAACGTCGTTGACATGGAGGTCATCCGTGATTCGAAGCTCAGGCTGGGTGTTGATCCCCTTGGTGGCGCTGGCGTCCATTATTGGGGACGAATCGCCGAGCACTATAATCTGAATCTGACCGTGGTCAACGAAGCGGTCGATCCCACTTTTCGGTTTATGACCGTGGATTGGGATGGTCAGATACGGATGGACCCTTCCTCGACCTATGCGATGCAGCGATTGATTGGGATGAAGGACCACTTTGACCTCTCCTTCGCCTGCGACACGGACCATGACCGGCACGGTATTGTCACCAAAAGCGCAGGATTGCTGCCGCCCAATCATTATCTTTCTGTCGCCATCTCCTATCTTTTTCATCACCGGCCGAATTGGGGCAAGGAAGCAGCGGTTGGCAAGACGGTGGTGAGCAGCCAAATGATTGATCGAGTCACCGCAAAAGTGGGCCGCAAACTCTACGAGGTGCCGGTTGGTTTCAAGTGGTTCGTGGATGGATTGCTCGACGGGTCGCTTGGCTTTGGCGGAGAGGAAAGCGCAGGTGCGTCTTTCGTCCGTTTAGATGGCGCGGTTTGGACGACGGACAAAGATGGGATTGTCCCGGCCCTGCTGGCGGCGGAGATCACAGCCCGGATGGGGCATGATCCCGGGGAGATCTACCGCGAACTCACGCGCGAGTTTGGTGAGCCTGTCTATGACCGGGTTGAGGCGCCAGCCACTCCGTCGCAAAAGCAATTGTTGGCGAAACTCTCACCCAAGCAAGTCAGGATCACTGAGTTGGCCGGTGAAAAAATCCTAAGCGTTCTTACCCAGGCGCCGGGCAACGGCGCTCCCATTGGGGGTTTGAAAGTGGTGGCACAGAGCGGATGGTTCGCGGCGCGTCCGTCCGGGACGGAAGACATTTACAAGATTTATGCGGAGAGCTTCCGTGGAGCGGAACACCTGCGCCGCATTCTGGAGGAAGCGCAGAAAATCGTGAACGATGCCATTGGGCCAACAACTCCTTCCACAACAGATCTCAAGAAGAAATGATGAAAGGAATTGATCTCATGAAAGATAAATGGACGCCTTGGGCAAAGGCAATCGCAGTAGCCGTCTTGGGATTTTGTTTGGCGTCCTGTTCCAACAATTCATCAATTGTCCCGGAAGCGGAATATTCGACGAACATCGTCGGGTGCTGGCAGGGCACGGTTGGGGAATCGAAAGAGACCATGACCATCAACGGCGATGGCACCTTCATATGTCAATTATATCCTACGGGGTTCATCGCCAATACTCTTTCTCAAGGCGTAAGAGGAACGATTCGCGGAACGTGGAACATTACCGGCGCGCTTATCACGCTGAAAATCACCGGCGAGAAAAACGAGCTTTTGGAGAACAGGACTGCTTCAAGCACGATCGTGTCGTTCAACAACGGCGTACTTGTTTTGAAATCCGATCTTGGTGGGACCTCACCTTTCAAGCGAGTGAGCACTCTTTGATCCAAAGCCTTTAAAAAACGAAAGCAGAAACACGATGAAAATAAAAAATGATAGCGTGAGCCGTCAAACACCGGCCAGCACGCCGGTTTCCAGCTATTTACCCAAGGACGTCGAGGGATTCGATTCCCTGGCGGAACTGGCCCTGGATATGCGCTGGTCGTGGAATCACGCCACCGACCAACTGTGGCGGCAGCTTGAGCCTACGCTGTGGGAAATGACGCAGAACCCGTGGGTTGTGCTGCAGACGGTCTCGCGGGACAAACTCAAGCGCATGCTGGCCGATCCTGCCTTTCGCAAGAACATTGACGATCTCTTGCGAGCCAAGCGTCAGACGGCGGAGGCGCCGGCATGGTTCCAGCAACATCATCCGCAGGCGCCCCTGACTTGCGTGGCGTATTTCAGCATGGAATTCATGTTGAGCGAAGCACTGCCGATCTACTCGGGTGGCCTCGGCAACGTGGCCGGCGACCAGCTTAAAGCCGCCAGCGACCTGGGCGTACCGGTGGTTGGCGTGGGGCTGCTCTACCAGCAAGGCTATTTTCGGCAGGTGATTGACAAGGACGGAGCGCAACAGGCCCTTTACCCTTACAACGACCCAGGACAACTGCCGATCACGCCGGTGCGCCAGCCGAACGGCGAGTGGCTGCGGTTGGAGATCGCGTTGCCCGGTTACTCGGTCTGGCTGCGCGCCTGGCAGGTCCAAGTCGGCCGGGTCAAGCTTTACCTGCTGGACAGCAATGACGCAGCCAACTTTCCCGCGCATCGGGGGATCACGAGCGAACTGTACGGGGGCGGGCCGGAATTGCGCCTGGCGCAAGAGATGCTCCTTGGTATTGGCGGATGGCGGTTGCTCGCCGCCCTTGGCATCAAGCCGGAAGTCTGTCACCTAAATGAAGGTCATGCGGCTTTCGCCGTGCTGGAGCGCGCCCGCGATTTCATGCAAGAGAATGCGCAGCCCTTTGCGGTCGCGCTGGCCGCCACGCGCGCGGGGAATCTCTTCACCACCCACACGGCCGTGGCTGCTGGCTTCGACCGTTTCACTCCCGCTCTCATCGAACATTACCTCGGCCGGTACGCAAAGGAAAAGATCGACATTTCAGTCCATGATTTGTTGGCCTTGGGCCGCCAGAACCCGGATGACGCGTCGGAGAGTTTCAACATGGCGTATCTGGCCATTCGGGGCAGCGGGTCGGTGAATGGCGTGAGCCGCTTGCATGGGAAAGTCAGCCGGCATCTCTTTGCGCCTCTGTTTCCGCACTGGCCAGCGGACGATGTGCCCATCGGGCATGTGACCAACGGCGTTCACATGCCGACCTGGGACTCGGCGGCGGCCGACGATCTCTGGACGAAGGCCTGTGGCAAAGACCGCTGGCTGGGGACGGGGAAAAACCTGGAGCAGGATATTCGCCGCGTTTCCGATGCCGACCTCTGGCAGTTTCGCACAGCCTCCAGCAAGTCGCTGATTGAGTACGCTCGCCAGCGTCTGGCCCGGCACTTTGCCGCCGCCGGAGCGTCAACCGAAACGGTTGAGCAGGCAAAGCATCTCTTCGATCCCAACGCATTGACCCTGGGCTTTGCGCGGCGCTTTGCCACCTACAAACGACCGAACCTACTGTTGCACGATCCAGAGAGACTGCTGCGCCTCTTATCCAATCCTCAGCACCCAGTGCAACTCATCATTGCGGGGAAGGCCCATCCGGCAGACCAAGCCGGACAGGTTCTGATTCAGCAATGGATACAATTCATTCGCCGGCCCGAAGTTCGCGCTCATGCGATCTTCCTCAGTGACTACGACATGCATTTGACGGAGCGCCTGGTTCAGGGGGTGGATGTCTGGCTTAACACACCGCGGCGGCCCTGGGAGGCGTGCGGAACGAGCGGCATGAAGGTGCTCGTCAATGGAGGCCTCAATCTCTCGGAATTGGACGGATGGTGGGCCGAAGCCTACGCTCCAGACTTGGGCTGGGCATTGGGAGATGGCCAGGAGCATGGCAGTGATCCCGGATGGGACGCGGCCGAAGCCGTCACGCTTTACGAGCGGCTCGAACGGGAGCTGATCCCTGAGTTCTATGCCCGCGACGCCAAGGGCATTCCCACGGCCTGGGTAGCGCGGATGCGGGAGAGCATGGCGCGGTTGACACCACTCTTCTCCGCCGACCGCGCGGTGCGCGAATATACCGAGCAACACTACCTTCCGGCTGCCATCGCCTTGCGTTCGCGCGTTGCCAATAAAGGCGCAAGCGGCAGGCAAATGGTCGATTGCAGGCACAGTCTGGAACAGAAATGGGGCGCGCTCCGCTTCGGCGAAGTGAAGGTGGAGACTAAAGGTCAGCAGCACATTTTTGACGTTCAAGTTTATCTCAATGACCTCGATCCCAAGGCGCTGCAAGTCGAGCTTTATGCCGACGCCGTCAATGGAGGCAGTCCGACGCGACAAGAGATGAAGCCCGTTCGCCCGCTGGCCGGCGCTACGGGTGGCTACGACTATAGCGCGGCGGTGCCTGCGGCCCGCCCGGCAGGCGACTATACAGCGCGAGTGATACCGCACTGCGACGGCGTTGCGGTTCCGTTGGAATCCGCTCGAATCCTATGGCAACGATGACGAAAGCGCCCCAACGCGAGTTGCACGATTATATGCCAGAGGTCTCCAAACGTGCTGACCTTCTGGCTGGCTCTCCGCTGCCTTTGGGAACCCAGGAGATGAAAGGAGGGGTTAATTTCGCCATTTTCAGTCGTTACGCCAGCCGCGTTCGACTGGAGTTGTTCGACCATCCCGAGGACACAACGCCGGCACGGGCGTTCGAGCTGGATTCAGCGCGCCATCGCACCGGTGACGTATGGCACGTTTGGGTTAGGGGGATTGGTCCGGGTCAACTTTATGCTTACCGCGTGGATGGCCCTTACAAACCCAGCGAGGGACATCGTTTCAATTTTAAACGGCTGCTCCTCGATCCGTTCGCCAGCGCGATTTCGGGTTCGCCGCCGTGGGATTTCGCGTCCGCGCTTGGATACGACCCGTCGTCGCCAGGGAAAGATTTGACTCCCACGAAGCTGGACAATGCCAAGACGATGCCGAAATGCGTCTTTGTCAGCGATCACTTCAATTGGGCTGGAGACCAGCCGCCCCGGCATCCGTGGTCGAAGACCGTTATTTACGAAATGCATCTTCGCGGCTTCACCATCCATCCCAAGTCAGGCGTAAAACATCCGGGAACCTACCGGGGCCTGATGGAAAAGATTCCCTATCTCAAAACCTTGGGCGTGACCGCGGTGGAATTGATGCCCGTGCAGGAGTTCAATGAAGCTTCTGTCACGCGCAAGAATCCCCAAACTGGTCAAACTCTCAGGAATTACTGGGGATACGATCCTGTGGCCTTTTTTGCGCCCAAAGCCTCCTACAGCAGTTTGGCAGGTTTGGGCCAGCAGAAGCTGGAATTCAAGGAAATGGTCCAGGCCTTTCACAAGGCCGGCATCGAAGTGATTCTGGACATGGTGTTCAATCACACGGCGGAGGGAAACGAACTGGGGCCGACGCTCTGTTTCCGCGGGATAGACAACGCGATCTTTTACACCCTGGAGGACGACAAGCGCCACTACAAGGACTACGCGGGAACTGGCAATACCGTCAATGCCAACAATCCCGTGGTGCGGGAACTTATCTTGGCCGCGCTACGATATTGGGCGGTCGAGATGCATGTGGATGGATTCCGGTTTGACGAGGCGTCGGTGCTCGACCGGGACCGCGCCGGCAAGCTGCTGGCCAAGGCCCCGCTGCTCGGCCGGATTGCCGAGGACCCGATCTTGAGAGGCGTGAAAATCATCGCTGAGGCATGGGACGCGGCCGGGGCGTACGAAGTGGGTCGCTTTTCAGAGCGGCGTTGGGCGTCGTGGAACGGCCGATACCGGGATGATGTCCGGCGTTTCTGGCGTGGCGACGATGGGCTTCTTGGTTTATTCGCCCAACGTCTCTGTGGCAGCGCCGATATTTATTCCAAATCCGGCAAAGGACCCGCGAGCAGCATCAATTTTGTCACTAGTCATGATGGCTTCACTTTGAACGACCTCGTTAGTTATCAGCACAAACACAATGAAGCCAATGCGGAAAACAACCACGACGGTATCAATGAGGATTTCAGCGAGAATCACGGTGTTGAAGGGGCGACGGTGGATGCCAATATCGAATCCGTCCGGAAACGCCAGGTAAAGAATATCCTGTTAAGCCTGCTGGTTTCGCGCGGAGTGCCAATGCTCTTGGGCGGAGATGAATTTCGTCGCACGCAAGGCGGCAACAACAACGCCTACTGCCAGGACAATGAAACCAGTTGGATTGACTGGACCGATCTTGAGAAGCATCAGGAAATTTACCGGTTTGCCCGCGGCATGATCGCCTTTCGTCGCGCCCATCCGATTTTGAGCAAGGAGCAATTCTACACGGACGCCGGGATCCATTGGTTTGGCCCGGCGGGAGGATTGCCTAACTGGACCGACCCGAAAGAAAAACGGTTTGGCTGTCTGGTTCATGAGGATGAACAGAGCGCATTGTGCCTTTTATGCAATGCCGGTGCAGATGCGGTTGATTTCCGTTTGCCTCCCATATCTTCCGGGGCTCAGTGGCATTTGGCGGTTGATACTTTTGGCGAAACGCCCCACGATTTGTTTGCTGCGGGCGAAGAACCGCTTTTGCAATATCCACAGACCTACCTTCTGAAACCCCGCTCCAGCGCCATCCTTCTGGTGCGGAAGCTGCAATCTCCCGTGAGAGGGGGTTCCAAGTGAATCAACGAGCCGCCGGCATACTGCTCCATCCAAGCTCCCTTTCCAACCGCTATCCCATCGGCGATCTGGGGCCTGCCGCAACTGCCTTTGCGGATTTCATGGCCGAGAGCGGACAGCGTTGGTGGCAGATGCTGCCCATCGGCCCGACAGGAGGAGAAAACTCGCCTTACCAGTCACCTTCGGCCTTTGCGGGTAATCCGTTTCTGATGAGTCCCGATCGGTTGTTGGAACAGGGGTTCCTTGGCCGCCAGGACATTGATCTCCCCATCTCCAAGGGCGCGGGAAAGGTGGACTATCCTGCTGCGGCAGACCTGAAGACGCGCTGGTTATCAAAGGCCTTTGAAAATCACGAGAAAATCAGTCACGCTGGCAGCCGATCGGATCTCGATGCGTTTGCAAAAGCGGAATCTTACTGGCTTGAGGATTTTTCGTTGTTCATGGCCATCCAAGGCAAGGAGGGCACTTTGGATTGGACCCGATGGAGCCAGGATCTGCGAACGCGACAGCCCGATGCCATCCTTCGAGCGCGGAAATCCTTGGCCCACGACATACGTTTTCATCAGTTTGTCCAGTGGCAGTTCTTCGTTCAGTGGCAAGAGTTAAGGGCTTACTGCGCGTCCAAAGGAATCGGACTGGTCGGCGATATTCCCCTGTTCGTGGCTCACCAAAGCGCCGATGTCTGGTCCCATCCCGAGCTTTTCAAACTGGATTCATCTGGAACTCCAACGGTGGTCGCGGGAGTTCCTCCTGATGATTTCTCCAAAACCGGTCAACTATGGGGTCTCCCCGTGTATCGCTGGGAAGCGCTTCAAGCGCAGAACTACAGATGGTGGATCGAACGCCTCCGCACCGGATTGGCACGATTCGATGTCAATCGGCTGGATCATTTCATCGGTTTTGTCCGCACTTATGAAGTGTCCGCAAAGGCTAAAACGGCGGCGAACGGGTGGTATGAACCTGGCGGCGGAGGCGCCTTTTTCGAAGCTGCCCGCAACGCTCTTGGGTCATTGCCCTTCATCGCGGATGATCTCGGTGCCATAACCCCCGACGTGGTGGCTTTACTCGATCAACTTCAAATCCCGGGCACACGAGTGCTCCAATTCGAGTTCGCCGCAAAACTCCAAACCAATTCAGATCCACCAGCACCGCATCCGGTGAAATCGGTGGTCTATACCGGAACCCATGATAACGATACGACGGCAGGCTGGTATGCGAAGTTGCCGGGCGCGCAACGGGAAGCTCTGCAAAAAGAGTTGGGAGCAGACAACCGGGAAGTGGTCTGGGCCATGATCCGTGAGGCGCTGGCATCGCAGGCCGACACCGCTATCGTTCCTGCGCAAGACCTTCTTGAATTGGGATCGGAGGCGCGAATGAATTTTCCCGGAATGGCGAAGGGCAACTGGCGCTGGCGCATGAAGGATGGCGCTCTGACCCAGCAACTTGCGCACAGGCTGCGAACCATAACCATGACGAATGGGCGCCAGGATGGTGAGACCTCCCCAACTCCTCAGTGTCAGGGAGTTGACCTGAAGCCAGAGATCGCCAAGCGGGCTTATGAACTTTACGAGCGACATGGCCGCCAGAATGGCCACACTGTTCAAGATTGGCTCCACGCGGAACGGGAAATAAAGATGGAAGCGAAACCATGACAAATAAGCATTCACAACACCTCAAGATTACGACGCTGTTTCTGGATATCGGCGGCGTCTTGCTCACCGACGGGTGGGATCATCATGCCCGCAAACGGGCGGCGAAGCGCTTCCAACTGGACTGGGCCGAAATGGAGGAGCGGCATAGCCTGAACTTCGGCATCTTTGAGGCCGGTAAACTCACGCTGGTCGAGTATTTAAGCAGGGTGGTTTTTTACCAAAAGCGACCGTTTTCCCGAGCTGAGTTTCGGCGGTTCATGTTCGCGCAATCGAAACCTTGCCCCGAGATGATCAAACTGGCCACTCAACTCAAGGTCCGGCACGGGCTAAAGATTGCCGTGGTCAGCAACGAAGCCCGGGAATTAAATGATTACCGAATTCGAAAGTTTAAACTCGGCGGATTTGTGGATTTTTTTGTTTCTTCCTGCTATGTCCACGTTTCCAAGCCCGACGCGGACATGTTTCGGCTGGCGCTGGACATCGCCCAGGCCCCAGTCCGGCAGATAGTTTATATCGACAACACCCCGCTGTTCGTCCAGATCGCGGAAGGCATGGGTATTCGAAGCATTGTGCATGTGGATTACAGGACCACCTGCGCAAAACTGGCCGCGTTGGGATTGCAGAATGACGAAGGAGCCATCCATGAAATCCGCTGACGCACGCATCCTGACTATCAACGGAGGCTCATCGAGTATCAAGTTCGCGCTCTACCAAGTTGGCGAACCGCTGAAGCGCGGGCTTGAGGGAAAGGTTGACCGCATCGGCCTCAGCGGGACCAATCTGACGTTCCATGACCCGGCGAAGAAACAGCCGGAGAGCTGCAAGCTCGCCGCCGCCGACCACAAATCGGCGGCGAATTCCCTGATTGATTGGCTGGAAAAGCAGAATGGTTTTGAATCAGTCCGGGCGGTGGGACACCGCGTGGTCCACGGCATGCAACACACCGCGCCAGAGGTGGTCACCCAGGAATTGCTGGAGGAGTTGCATCGCATCAGCCCGAATGATCCGGATCATCTTCCCCGCGAGATCGAACTGATCGAGACATTCCGCCAGCGTCACCCGAAACTGCCCCAAGTGGCCTGTTTTGACACGGCGTTTCACCAGACCATGCCACGGGTGGCCAAACTGCTGCCCATTCCGCGACGATTCGACGCCAAGGGAATTCAGCGCTACGGCTTCCATGGTTTGTCCTATGCCTACCTCATGGAAGAACTCACGCGCCTCGGCGACCCGGCGGCGAAGACGGGCCGCGTGATCCTTGCCCACCTCGGCAACGGCGCCAGCATGGCCGCCGTGCGCGACGGCAAAAGCATGGACACCAGCATGTGTTTCACGCCGACGGCGGGATTGGTCATGAGCACCCGCAGTGGCGATTTGGATCCCGGTCTGGCGCCGTATCTGGCGCGTACCGAGCAGATGACGAACAAACAATTCTACGAAATGGTGAACCACAAGTCGGGTCTGCTTGGCGTGTCGGAGACCAGTTCCGACATGCGCGATCTGCTCGACCAAGAAAAACAGGACGTGCGGGCGGCCGAAGCCGTGGCGTTGTTTTGTTATCAAGCCAAGAAGTGGATCGGCGCCTATGCGGCGGCGCTCGGTGGATTGCACACGCTCGTCTTCGCCGGGGGTATCGGTGAAAATGCGCCCGCCGTCCGCGCCCGAATTTGTGAGGGGTTGAGCTTTCTTGGCCTCGAACTAAATGAATCTCGCAATGCAGAGACTGCGGCGGTGATTTCCATGGAGGCCAGCCGGGTCACGGTTCGCGTCATTCGGACGGACGAGGAACTGATGATCGCGCGCTCGGTTTTGCGTTCCTGTCCAGAGGTCACAGCGGACTAAAGGAAACTATATAAGCATGGATCCCACCCCCCAGCCGGAACCTGAAATGTCAATCGAACATGATAAATCTATGAAAGCCACACAAACACTCCACAATCTGGGCCAGAGCCTCTGGCTAGACAACATTACGCGTGACCTGCTGAACAGCGGCACGCTTAAACGCTACATTGACGAACTCTCGGTGACCGGATTGACCTCGAACCCGACGATCTTTGATCACGCCCTCAAGAACAGCGCTGCCTACGACGCCGCGATTCGCGAGGAACTGGCAAAGGGGAAAACCGGCGAAGCTCTTTTTTTCGATCTGGCGCTGGATGATCTCACGCGGGCCGCCGATCTGTTCCGGCCGGTTCACGACCGCACGAACGGCGTGGACGGCTGGGTGTCGCTGGAGGTGTCGCCGCTGCTGGCGCACAACACGGCCAGCACCATCGCCGCCGCCAGGGAGCTTTCCGCGCGGGCGGGACGGCCCAACCTGTTCATCAAAATCCCCGGCACCACGGAAGGTTTGCCTGCCATCGAGGAGGCGATCTTTGCGGGTGTGCCGGTCAACGTGACACTCCTGTTCTCGCGCGAGCAATACGTGGCGGCGTCCGAGGCGTATCTGCGGGGCATTGAACGACGCATGGCAGCCGGACTCAATCCGCAGGTCGGCTCCGTGGCCTCGATGTTCATCAGCCGTTGGGACGTTGCCGTGGCGGACAAAGTTCCAGAGGCGTTGCACAACCGGCTCGGCATCGCCATTGCCGGTCGCACCTACAAAGCGTACGTCGAAGTGTTGCGCAACCCGCGCTGGCAGCGCGCCTACAATGCCGGCGCCCGGCCGCAACGCCTGCTGTGGGCCAGCACTGGCACCAAGGATCCGAAAGCCTCGGACATTCTCTACATCAAAGCCCTCGCTTCTCCTTTCACGGTGAACACCATGCCGGAGGAAACATTGAAGGCTCTCGCGGATCATGGCGAACTTGGCAAGATCATGGCGGCGAACGGCGGCGGTTGCGAAAAAGTTTTGGCCGGGTTTGCGAAGGCAGGCATCAACGTGGACAGTCTGGCCGCCCAGCTTCAGGACGTGGGCGCCAAATCGTTTGTGAAATCCTGGAATGAAATGCTGGCGGTGATCGCATCCAAGAGCGCCGCGCTCAAGCAGGCCGCCTGACCGGGCAGTTGAGTCAACAAAAAAATTATGAGCACCACCACCAGCATCAAACATCTTACCCAACGACCGGCTTGGAAGACCCTCGGCACACACCACAAGAAGATCCGAAACATCCATCTTCGGGAATTTTTCGCCGATGATCCGAAACGCGGCGAGCGTTTGACGGCTGCGGCGGCGGGCCTCTTTCTGGATTATTCGAAGAACCGCATCACCGACCAGACCCTCAAGCTGCTGCTCCAATTGGCCGTGGAATCCGGCTTGCGCGACAAAATTGACGCGATGTTTGGCGGTGAAAAAATCAACATCACGGAGAACCGCGCCGTTTTGCACGTCGCGTTGCGGGCGCCGAAAGGCGCAACCATCTTCGTGGATGGCAAGAATGTCGTGCCGGAAGTTCACGCCGTGCTCGACAAGATGGCTGAATTTTCCAATCGCGTTCGCAGCGGAGCATGGAAGGGCCATACCGGCAAGCGCATCAAGAACGTCATCAACATCGGCATCGGCGGTTCCGACCTCGGCCCGGTGATGGCTTATGAAGCGCTCAAACATTACAGCGAGCGCGCGATGACGTTTCGGTTCGTCTCCAATGTGGACGGGATCGATTTTGTGGAAGCGACCCGCGATCTCGATCCGACCGAAACGCTCTTCATCATTTCGTCAAAAACCTTCACCACGCTGGAGACGATGACCAACGCGCAAAGCGCGCGCGATTGGCTGCTCAAGGCGTTTGGCGGGGACAAAAAGGCCGTGGCCAAACATTTCGTGGCGGTTTCCACCAATGCGGAGAAGGTGGCCGCATTCGGCATTGATACGGTGAACATGTTTGGCTTCTGGGACTGGGTAGGCGGACGCTACTCGATGGACTCAGCCATCGGCCTTTCGACGATGCTGGCGGTTGGACCGGACCATTTCAACGCGCTGCTAAAAGGCTTTCACGAGGTGGACGAGCATTTTCGCACTGCTCCGTTCGAAAAAAACCTGCCAGTGCTCATGGGACTCCTGTCGGTCTGGAACAACAACTTTCTCGACGCGCCAACGGTCGCGGTTTTGCCATACGAACAATACCTCAAACGCTTTCCCGCCTATCTTCAACAATTGACGATGGAGAGCAACGGCAAGCACGTCACGCTCGACGGGAAAAGGGTGGAGTACCAAACCGGGCCCATTTATTGGGGCGAAACTGGCACCAACGGCCAGCATTCGTTCTATCAATTGATTCATCAGGGCACACGGCTTATCCCATGTGATTTCATTGCGTTTGGCCACGCGCTCACTCCACTGGGACGTCACCACGATATCCTCTTGGCGAATGTCTTTGCCCAAGCCGAAGCTTTGGCGTTTGGCAAGACGCCCGGGGAGGTCAAGGCCGAAGGCACGCCGGATTGGCTCGTGCCGCATCGTGTTTTTGAAGGCAACCGTCCATCCAATGTCATTCTGGCCGATCGGCTCACCCCTGAAGTCCTCGGCAAACTCGTCGCGCTTTACGAACACAGCGTTTTCACGCAGGGCGTGATTTGGAACATTGATTCGTTCGACCAATGGGGCGTCGAGTTGGGGAAGGCCCTGGCCCAGCGAATCGTTCCAGAACTTGAGAGCGAGACCGCACCCAAGCTCAAACATGACACTTCGACGAACAACCTGATTCGCCGTTACCGACAAATGAAGGAGGCGAGATGAAGACCCCCGGCTGAATTCGTTTTCGGAGGCCGGTGTCCGCCGATAATGTGTAGGGGATTATACCCCATAGCGAAGTTGCACCCATCGGCGCAAATTCAAGCATTGGCGCCAGTGTCGAGCGTCGTGAAGCCGATTTTCCAAGCGCGCTTTCAACCGGACACAAACTGCGAACAGAAGCAAAACGCTGAGAACGAAAGAATTATTATGTTGATCAATGCCAAAACACTAAAGGGTTGCAAATTGGACAGCTTTGACGGGGAAATAGGGAAGGTCAAAGAATTCTATTTCGATGACCGGCACTGGACAATTCGATATCTGGTTGCCGACACGGGAAACTGGCTCCCGGGCAGGCAAGTGCTGATTTCCCCCTATGCGCTGGTGGCCATAAATAAAGATGCATACACGCCAAAAATCCAGATTGATTTAACCAAAAAGCAGATCGAGGACAGTCCCTCCTTGGACAGTGACAAGCCCGTCTCCCGTCAATTCGAGGAGAACTATCACGGGTATTATGGATGGCCGATGTATTGGAGCGGCCCAGCCATGTGGGGATTTGATCCCTACATTGAGCGGGACCGTGAAAAATGGAGGGGATCGCCTCGTGCTGGGAAACCATGGGATCACCACTTGCGCAGCACGCACGAAGTGAGCGGTTATCACATTCAGGCCAAAGACGGCGAGATTGGCCACGTCCAAGATTTCGTCATCGACGATGAGACATGGGCGATTCGTTATCTGATCGTTGGCACACTGAACTGGCGGACTGGGAAATGGGTGCTGATTTCACCGCAATGGATCGAGCGCGTTAGTTGGCACGAAAGGAAAGTGTTCGTCAGTCTTTCCCGCGAAACTATCAAGCATTCGCCGGAATATACGGACGATTTGCTGCTAACCCGCCATTACGAGTCCGCGCTCCATCAACATTACGATCGCCCAGGATACTGGGAGAACGAACCGGCGGCCAAATGGAGTCGATGACAACTATCGCCTGTTCAGGCTTCCTCTCCCTGCCATCTGGCTTTGTCGAGGACGGAATTTAACTAAAAATATGAATGCAAACACACTCACGTCGGATCTGCTCCAGAAAATGAACGCTTATTGGCGCGCCGCCAACTATCTGTCGGTCGGCCAGATTTATCTCTACGACAATCCACTGCTGAAACGTCCGCTGAAACTCTCGGACGTGAAGCCGCTGGTGGTCGGACACTGGGGCACAACGCCGGGCCAGAACTTCATCTATGTGCATTTGAACCGGGTCATCAAGAAGTATGACCTGGACATGTTCTACATCGCCGGTCCCGGCCACGGCGGTCCGGCCATTGTGGGCAATGTTTACCTCGAAGGCACCTGGAGCGAAGTTTATCCGAACGTCACCCAGGACGAGGCCGGCCTGCAAAAGCTCTTCAAGCAATTCTCATTTCCCGGCGGGATTTCGAGCCATGTCGCGCCAACGACGCCCGGCTCGATTCACGAGGGAGGCGAGCTGGGCTACTCGCTCAGCCATGCGTTCGGGTCCGCCTTCGATAATCCCGATCTGATCGTCGCCTGCGTCATCGGCGACGGTGAAGCGGAAACAGGCCCCTTGGCGACCGCCTGGCAGTCCAACAAATTGCTCGACCCGATTACCGACGGAGCCGTCCTGCCGATCCTGCACCTCAATGGATACAAGATCAGCAATCCGACCGTGCTGGCCCGCATAGAGCACGAGGAATTGGAGCAATTTCTGCGAGGCTGCGGCTGGACGCCGCACTTTGTGGAAGGGGATGAGCCTGAAAAGATGCATCAACTCATGGCCGCCACCTTGGACAAGGCCATCGAGGACATCCGGCAAATCCAAAAGAACGCACGGAATAATAATGACACCATGCGTCCGCGCTGGCCGATGATCGTCCTCCGGTCTCCCAAGGGCTGGACAGGACCAAAAACGGTCGATGGCTTGCAAGTCGAGGGAACCTTCCGGGCGCACCAGGTGCCGCTGCTGGTGGATGCCGAGCATCCCAATCATGTGGCGCAACTTGAGAGCTGGATGAAGAGCTACAAGGCCGAGGAACTGTTCGATGAAAATGGACGTCTCAAATCGGAATTGGCCGAACTGGCGCCCAAGGGCGACCGGCGGATGGGGGCCAATCCGCACGCCAACGGGGGACTTTTGCTTCGCGATCTGCGCATGCCCGACTTCCACGTTCACGCGGTGCAGGTGCCTTCGCCCGGCGCCGTGGACAGCCAGGATACGTTCGTGCTGGGCAAGTTCCTGCGTGACGTGGCCAAGTTGAATCAGGATCAGCGTAACTTCCGCATCTTCGGTCCCGATGAGACGCTTTCGAATCTGTTGGGCGCGGTCTTTGAAACGACCAATCGTCAATGGGACGCGCGGGAAGTAAAGAATGATGAATTTCTCGCGCCCGCCGGACGTGTGCTGGATTCGATGCTCAGCGAGCACCAGTGCGAGGGTTGGTTGGAGGGCTATCTGCTGACCGGCCGGCACGGGCTGTTCAACAGCTACGAGGCCTTCATTCGTATTGTTGATTCGATGTTCAGCCAGCACGCCAAGTGGCTGAAGGTATGTTTGGAACTGCCCTGGCGCCGGAAGATATCCTCGTTGAACTATCTGCTCGCCTCCCACGTCTGGCAGCAGGATCACAACGGCTTCACGCATCAGGACCCCGGTTTTCTCGATCACGTCGTCAACAAAAAGGCCGATGTCGTGCGCATTTACCTGCCGCCGGATGCCAATTGTCTGCTCTCGGTCTTTGATCATTGCCTGCGCAGCCGGAATTACGTCAACGTGGTGGTGGCCGGCAAACATGCTCTTCCGCAATGGCTGGACATGGACGCCGCCGTCGTGCATTGCACGGAAGGCATTGGCATCTGGCAATGGGCCAGCAACGACCAGGACGCCGCCGAGCCGGATGTCGTCATGGCCTGCTGTGGCGACACGCCCACCCTGGAGATTCTGGCCGCCGTATCCATTCTGCGCCAACATCTGCCCGACCTGAAAATCCGAGTGGTCAACGTCGTCGATCTGATGAAGTTGCAACCCAAAACCGAGCACCCGCACGGGCTAAGCGAAACGGATTACGACGCGCTTTTCACACGCGACAAGCACATCATCTTCGGGTTTCATGGATACCCCTGGCTGGTTCACCGGTTGACGTATCGCCGGACCAATCGCAATCTGCACGTCCGGGGCTACAAGGAGGAGGGCACTATCACCACCGCCTTTGACATTCGGGTGCAGAACGACCTGGACCGATTCCACTTGGTGCAAGACGTAGTCGATCGCCTGCCAAACTTGGGCGCCAAGGGGGCCTACCTGAAACAGCAGATGCAAGACAAGCTCATCCAGCACAAGCAGTACATCGACAAACATGGCCAAGATTTGCCGGAAATTCGGAATTGGAAGTGGATGGAGCGGAGCAGTAACAACGCCGTGCCGAGATCAGTCGGGAGGGGATCGCGAAAGCAGGTAATCCATGCCTGAGATCCAGCACAGTCACCACCAGCACGGAGATCCGAATGGCGGCAATGTTCATCAAGGCCATCGTCCTTACTGGACGCGCGCGCATCGTGATTGGCGGGTTTGGGTCGGCGTGGTTTTGATGCTTGCTTGCATGATCATCTATTTGATGACCGGCGACTTGTCGTGGAGGCCTCGTATCCAACCGCAGCCGCCGCTTTCGGGCGCCGTCGGAAAATAGGAGGACAACCAGGAGACTCTCCCAATCAAGAATCGTCACAAATGAATACGCAAGAGATTATCGGCACAGCGCGGTCGCTGGTCGCCGGCGACAAGGGCCTGCTGGCGATGGATGAAAGCAATTCAACGTGCAACAAACGATTCGCCAGGCTGGGGATTCCCCAGACGGTGGAGGCCCGGCGCGCTTATCGGGAGTTGATCGTGACCACGCCTCGACTCGGCGAGTGCATCAGTGGCGTGATCCTCTACGACGAGACAATCCGCCAGCAGAAGAAAGATGGCACGCCCTTCGTTAAAGTCATCACCGATGCGGGAATCATTCCCGGCATCAAAGTTGACACCGGTGCAAAGGAGATGGCGAGTCATCCCGGGGAGAAAATAACTGAAGGTCTGGACGGATTACGCGTCCGCCTCAAGGAATATTCTCAAATGGGGGCCCGTTTTGCAAAGTGGCGCGCGGTAATCGCCGTGGGCGATGGCATTCCCAGCCGAGGTTGCATCGAGGCTAACGCGCAGGCGCTGGCTCGCTATGCCGCGTTGTGCCAGGAAGCCGGACTGGTTCCCATCGTCGAACCGGAAGTGCTCATGGACGGCGGGCATACCCTGGAACGTTGTTGCCAGGTAACGGAGGAAGTCCTGCGAACCGTTTTCAACCAGCTTTACACACAGCGGGTGATGCTGGAAGGCATGATCCTAAAACCCAACATGGTGCTTCCGGGATTGATCTTCCCGCGACAAAAAGATGTGTCCGAAGTGGCCGTCGGCGAACAGCAATATCAGGTGAGATTGATCGACCACCAGCAGGACGATGTGGACGAAGTGGCCGACGTCACGGTGAGCTGTCTCTTGCGAGCCGTCCCCGCTGCCGTTCCGGGGATCGCATTCTTGTCGGGCGGCCAATCCGGTGAACTGGCCTCGGCCCGTTTGAATGCCATGAATGTCAGATTCAAGGCGCGACTGCCTTGGGCGTTGGCGTTTTCGTTTGCCCGCGCCATCCAGCAACCAGCTTTGGAGATTTGGCAAGGCAAGGAGGCCCAGGTGTTGGCTGCACAGCAAGCTCTGTATCATAGAGCCAACTGCAACCGGGCTGCGCGCCGTGGCGAATACAATGCCGCGATGGAAAGCATCCCACAACTCGCGAAAATTGCGGCCTGACAAAGACAGGAGAATACCCATCATGGAGACCCAAACCGCCCAGCCCAAGGCTCCCGAATCAAAACTGGGGGCCAAGCCCGAGTCCAAGGGCGAACTGAAATCCCTTCCCATGCAGGAACTACAGGCAAAGTTGGGGTCGTCGCCGGACGGCCTCACTCAAGCCGAGGCGCAAAAACGGCTGACGCAATACGGCCCTAACGAAATTGAAGAAAAGAAAACCAATCCGTTTCTCAAATTCCTTACCTATTTTTGGGGTCCCATCCCGTGGATGATCGAAGGGGCGGTGATTCTGTCGGGCGTGGTCCGGCACTGGCCGGATTTTTTTATCATCCTCCTATTGCTGGTTTCTAACGCCGTAGTCGGATTCTGGGAGGAGCGTCAGGCGGGCAATGCCATCGCCGCCCTGAAGGCCAAGCTGGCGATCAACGCCCGGGTCAAACGAGATGGACAGTGGATCACCCCGGCGGCGCGCGAGTTGGTGCCAGGCGACATCATCCGTATGCGCCTGGGCGACATTGTGCCTGCGGATGCTCGACTGTTGGACGGTGATCCGGTGGAAGTGGATCAGTCCGCGCTGACGGGAGAATCGTTGCCCACCGAGCGCAAACCCGGCGATGCGGTGTTTTCCGGTTCGATCATTCGTCAGGGGGAAATCGGCGCGCTGGTTTATGCCACGGGTGCAAGCACCTACTTCGGCAAGACGGCGCAACTGGTGCAGGAGGCGCATACTGTCAGCCATTTTCAAAAGGCGGTGCTCAAGATTGGCAACTACCTGATCATCCTCGCTGTGGCGCTGGTGGCGGTGATCATCACCTTCGCCATCGTCCGCGGCGACAAGATTCTCGAGACGTTGCAGTTCGCGTTGGTGCTCACCGTGGCCGCGATTCCGGTGGCGATGCCGACGGTGTTGTCGGTGACAATGGCGGTCGGCGCGCGCTTGCTCGCCAGGAAACAAGCGATTGTGAGCCGGTTGGTGGCCATCGAGGAATTGGCTGGCGTGGACGTGTTGTGCGCCGACAAGACCGGCACCCTGACCCAGAACAAGTTGACGCTGGGCGATCCGTTCGGTGTGAACGATGTCCCCGCAGAACAAGTGATCCTCCATGCCGCGCTGGCGTCGCGCGGGGACAATAACGACGCCATTGATCTGGCCGTGCTGGGCGGCCTGAAAAATGATCAGGCCTTGAAGGGCTATCAGGTGGTTCATTTCCAGCCGTTCGACCCGGTGCATAAACGCACCGAGGCCACCGTCAAGGGCGCGGACGGAAAGGAGTTCAAAGTGACGAAGGGTGCGCCGCAGGTGATTTTGGAATTGTCGGCCAATGCCGGGCAGGTGAAACCCGCCGTGGAAAAGGCCGTCAACGAATTCGCGGCGCGCGGCTTTCGTTCGTTGGGCGTGGCGCGGGCCGAGGGAGGAGGCGCATGGCAGTTGCTGGGTGTGTTGCCCCTGTTCGATCCTCCTCGGGAAGATGCCAAGACCACCATCGCCACCGCGCGACAGATGGGCGTGAAGGTCAAGATGGTGACGGGCGATCAACTGGCCATCGCCCAGGAAACCGCCAAAAAGTTGGACATGGGCACAGCCATTCTCGACGCCAGCGGCCTGGGCGACGTAAAGCATCAAGAGACGACGCCGGTGGCCGAGTCCATCGAACATGCCGACGGTTTCGCCCAGGTGTTCCCCGAACATAAGTTCCACATTGTGGATGTTCTGCAAAGGCGCGGTCACATCGTCGGCATGACCGGCGACGGGGTCAATGACGCCCCCGCGCTTAAGAAAGCCGACTGCGGCATCGCCGTCTCCGGCGCAACGGACGCGGCGCGCGCCGCGGCGGCCATCGTGCTCCTAACGCCCGGCCTGTCGGTGATCATTGATGCAATCCAGGAGAGCCGGAAAACTTTCCAGCGGATGAACAGCTACGCGATCTACCGCATCGCCGAGACGCTGCGCGTGCTCTTCTTCATGACGCTGGCGATCCTGATCTTTAACTTTTATCCCTTGACGGCGGTGATGATCGTGATGTTGGCGTTGCTTAACGATGGAGCGATCCTATCCATCGCGTATGACAACGTTCATTACAAGGATCAGCCCGAGGCATGGAATATGCGGTTGGTGCTGGGGATCTCCACGGTGCTGGGCCTCGTCGGGGTCGTCTCCTCTTTCGGCATGTTTTATCTCGGTGAGCGGGTCTTTCGTTTCGACCGCGCGCATATCCAGACGTTGATGTATCTGAAGCTGTCCCTGGCTGGACATCTGACCATTTTCCTGACGCGCACGCGCGGCCCGTTCTGGTCCATCCGCCCCGCGCGGGTTCTGTGGGCGGCGGTACTTGGCACCCAGGTCCTGGCGACGTTGATCGCGGTTTATGGGGTATTTATGACGCCCCTTGGTTGGGGCTGGGCTCTGTTCGTTTGGGGCTACGCGCTGGCGTGGTTCTTGGTGAATGACCGCGTGAAACTGCTTGCCTATCGGATTTTTGATCCCGTCAAAGCCAAAGCCCCGTCCGATTTGTTTCCGCAGGTCGCCAAGCGTGCCTATGAACTGTACGAGCAGCGAGGCCGCCAGGACGGGCTGGCAGCTCAGGACTGGGGGAAGGCGGAGCGCGAGATTCGGAAAGTTGAAGTCCATAAATGAACCGACGTGAAGCGTACAGCGGGCATTACAGAACGAATGAAAATCAATTCAAAGAATTTCCGGGTGCGGCCCGGAGAAAAGGTCAAACTCAAAGAGCGGTCGGCGATTGAGCAGCCCTCTTGCAATCTGAATCAAATCAAAGGAGTCCAAAATGCCAATTCAAGTCAATGAAGAAAACGGCGGGAAGATTCTCGTCGTTCACATCAGTGGAAAGGTGGTGAAGACGGATTACGAGCACTTTGTGCCAGAGTTCGAGCGGCTCGTCCGGCAGCAGGGGAAGTTGCGGGTGCTGTTCGATATGGCCGATTTCCACGGCTGGGACGCTGGCGCGCTGTGGGAAGACATCAAGTTCGACATTAAACACTTCGCCGACATCGAACGACTCGCGATGGTCGGGGACAAGAAGTGGCAGCAGGGCATGGCGACGTTCTGCAAGCCGTTCACGAAAGCGACGATCCGATACTTCCATCACACCGACGCGGCTGAGGCGCGGAAGTGGCTGGAGGAAGCGTAGCGGCTCCGGTCACGACCAACACGAATGAGCATGCCTTGCCAAGTTCGCCGACGGAGGTTGCCTGACGGCGAAAGCGCGTCGGCGAATGAGGGCATGGTCGTCCCGATGCGCGGCAGCGTCGTGGATGGACGGTCCGATCAGCATCTGCCGCCCATTTATCCAAGGCTGCGCGGGAGAGCGAAGAAACAGAAATAGAAAACATGACAGAAGACTTCCAATGAAGGAACAAGAACACGCAACCCAAAATAAACCCGAATCAAAGTCGGGATCGAAACCCGAGGTCAAGCCAGAGGCCAAGGACGATTTGAAAACCCTGCCCCTGGCGGAAGTGGAGAAAAAATTGGGGTCATCGCCGGACGGCCTCACTCAAGCCGAAGCGCAAAAACGGTTGACTCAATATGGGCCGAATGAGCTTACCGAAAAAAAGACGAATCTCTTCCTGAAATTCCTCTCCTATTTTTGGGGTCCCATCCCGTGGATGATCGAAGTGGCGGTGATTCTGTCAGGTGTGGTCGGCCATTGGCCGGATTTTTTCATCATCCTTCTTTTGCTTCTCGCCAACGCTGTGGTCGGATTCTGGGAAGAACGCCAGGCGAGCGACGCCATCGCCGCCCTGAAAGCCAAGCTGGCGATCAAGGCCCGGGTGAAACGGGATGGGAAGTGGATCAATCCGCCGGCGCGCGAGTTGGTGCCGGGAGACGTCGTTCGCATGCGTCTGGGCGACATTGTACCGGCGGATGCGCGCCTCTTGGACGGCGACCCGGTGGAGGTTGATCAATCCGCGCTGACGGGGGAGTCGCTGCCTGCCGAGCGCAAATCCGGCGACCCAGTGTTTTCCGGTTCGATCATTCGTCGCGGTGAAATTGGCGCAATGGTCTATGCCACAGGTGAGAAAACCTATTTCGGCAGGACAGCGCAACTGGTGCAGGAAGCACACACCACGAGCCACTTTCAAAAGGCGGTGCTCAAGATCGGCAATTACCTGATCATCCTCGCCGTGGCGTTGGTGGCGGTGATCATCACCTTCGCCATCGTCCGCGGCGACCCGATCCTTACTACCTTGCAGTTCGCATTGGTGTTGACCGTAGCCGCAATTCCCGTGGCGATGCCCACGGTGTTGTCGGTGACGATGGCTGTCGGCGCGCGCCTGCTGGCCAAGAAACAGGCCATTGTAAGCAAGCTCGTGGCCATCGAGGAGTTGGCGGGCGTGGACGTGCTCTGCGCGGACAAGACCGGCACCCTGACACAGAACAAGCTGACGCTGGGTGATCCATTCAGCGTGAACAATGTCCCCGCCGATCAAGTGATCCTCAATGGCGCACTGGCGTCGCGCGCGGACAATAATGACACCATTGATCTGGCCGTGTTGGGCGGACTGAAAGACAAAGAGGCCTTGAAGGCTTACGAGGTGGTTCATTTCCAGCCGTTCGACCCGGTGCATAAACGCACCGAGGCCACTGTCAAGGGTAAGGATGGAAAGACATTCAAAGCGACGAAAGGCGCGCCGCAGGTGATATTGGCCTTGTCAACCAATGCCGGGCAGGTGAAGTCGGCCGTCGAGAAAGCGGTCAACGAATTCGCCGCGCGCGGCTTTCGCTCCTTGGGCGTGGCACGGGCCGACGGAGGCGATCAGTGGCAGTTTTTAGGCGTGCTGCCTCTGTTCGATCCGCCACGCGAAGATGCCAAGGCAACCATTGCGACTGCGCTCGCGATGGGTGTAAAGGTCAAGATGGTCACGGGCGACGCGCTGGCCATTGCGAAGGAAACTGCCAAGAAATTGGACATGGGCACAAATATCCTTGATGCCGCCAGTCTGGGCGACGCGAAAAAGGAGGAGACATCAGAGGTGGCTGAGTCCATCGAGAAGGCCGATGGTTTCGCGCAGGTGTTCCCCGAACACAAGTTCCACATTGTGGATGTCCTGCAAAAACGCGGCCACATCGTCGGCATGACCGGCGACGGGGTCAATGACGCCCCCGCGCTGAAGAAAGCCGACTGCGGGATTGCCGTCTCGGGCGCGACCGACGCGGCCCGCGCGGCGGCGGCCATCGTGCTGACGACGCCCGGACTGTCGGTGATTATTGACGCGATCAAAGAAAGCCGCCGCATTTTCCAGCGGATGAACAGCTACGCGATCTACCGCATTGCCGAGACGCTGCGCGTGCTGTTCTTCATGACGCTGGCGATCCTGATCTTTAACTTTTATCCCTTGACGGCGGTGATGATCGTGATGCTGGCGTTGCTCAACGACGGCGCGATTCTCTCCATTGCTTATGACAATGTTCGTTACAAGGACAAACCCGAGGCCTGGAACATGCGCATGGTGCTGGGGATTTCCACCGTGCTGGGCATCATTGGGGTCGTCGCTGCTTTCGGTTTGTTTTATCTTGGCGAGCGCGTCTTTCATCTCGACCGCGCGCGCATCCAGACGTTGATGTATCTGAAGCTGTCCGTGGCGGGGCATCTGACGATTTTTCTGACGCGCACACGCGGCCCGTTTTGGTCTATCCGTCCGGCCAAGATATTATGGATAGCCGTGCTTGGCACGCAAACCGTGGCGACATTAATCGCGGTTTACGGGCTGTTTATGACACCCTTGGGCTGGGGCTGGGCCGCATTTGTGTGGGGCTATGCGCTTTTGTGGTTTCTCTTAAATGACCGCGTGAAATTGCTCGCGTATCGGATTTTTGATCCCGTCGGAGCCGTGCCGAAGTCTGGAGAAAAGGTCGAAGCTAAGTCGGATACCAAGGCTGAATCGAAACGCGAGGCCAAGGCCGAACCGAAACCTGAGGCCAAAGCAACCGAGCCCAAGCCCGACGCCAAAGCGACAGAGACCAAGTCTGACGCCAAAGCAGCCGAACCCAAGCCCGATGCCAAAGCAGCCGAACCCAAGCCCGATGCCAAAGCAGCCGAGCCTAAGCCCGATGCCAAAGCAACCGAACCCAAGCCCGATGCCAAAGCAACCGAGCCTAAGCCCGACGCCAAAGCAGCCGAGCCTAAGCCCGATGCCAAAGCAACCGAACCCAAGCCCGATGCCAAAGCAACCGAGCCTAAGCCCGACGCCAAAGCGAACGATCCCAAGTCCGATGCTAAACCCGAGGCTAAACCCGACACCAAGGCCGAACCGAAGCCCGAAACCAGAGCGAAGCCTGAACCTGAAGTCAAAGACGAACCCAAGCCTCAAACCAAGGTGGAACCTGAGCCTGAAGACAAAGCCAAGACACCTTCCGATTTGACGCCGCAGATCGCCAAGAGAGCTTATGAACTCTACCAAGAGCGATCCCGCAAGGACGGTCCGGCAGTTCAGGACTGGGAGAAGGCGGAGCGGGAGGTTCGGAAGGATGAAGTCAAAGCCGAGTCCAAGCCCGACGCCAAAGCAACCGAAGCCAAGCCCGATGCCAAAGCAACCGAGCCTAAGCCCGAAGCCAAGACACCGTCCGATTTGACGCCGCAGCTTGTCAAGCGCGTCCATGAACTCTACGAGGAACTAGGGCGCGAGGAAGTTCGGGCAGTTGAGGACTTGGAGAAGACAGAGCGGGAGGTTCGAGAGCATGAAGCCCATAAATAAGCGGAAGCGAACAATGCGGCTGACATGGCCGAAAAAATGAAGATGAAAATCAATTCAAAGGATTTTCGGGTGCGGCCCGGAGGAAAAGTCAAACTTGGAAAGTGGCCGACGAAAGCGAAACCCATTTGCAAGTCCAAGAAAGGGTATCATAAACTCTTGAAAGAACACGTTGAAGAGTTGAGCGCCCTGCAACAACTCCACTACGCGTCCAACCATTATGCCTTGTTGCTGATTTTTCAAGGAATGGACGCTGCCGGCAAGGACGGCGCTATCCGGCACGTCATGTCCGGGGTCAATCCGCAAGGTTGCGACGTTTTCAGTTTCAAACAGCCGACCGCTGACGAGCTGGAACATGATTTTCTCTGGCGCACAACCCGCCATTTGCCGGAACGCGGGCGGATCGGCATCTTCAATCGTTCCTACTACGAGGAAGTGCTCGTTGTTCGCGTGCATCCGGAAATTCTCCGCAGCCAGGGGCTGCCGGATGAGTTGCTCGGTGAGAAGTCCATTTGGAAGGAGAGGTATCGTTCGATCGTGGACTTGGAGGAACATCTTCACCGTAACGGCACCAGGATCATCAAATTCTTCCTTCACCTGTCGAAGGCGGAGCAACGAAAGCGATTCCTTGAGCGCATTGATGAGCCGGACAAGAACTGGAAATTCAGCCTCGCGGACATTCACGAGAGGAAATACTGGCCACATTACATGAAGGCTTATGAGGATTGCCTGAATGGGACCAGCACTCATCACGTCCCTTGGTACGTCGTTCCCGCCGATGATAAGGACAACGCCCGGTTGATCGTTTCCCGAATTGTCCTTGATGCGCTCAATGATCTTAAGATGTCCTATCCCAAGACTACCGCGAAACGGCGGCGGGAATTGAAATCCATCCGCCAACGGCTATGAAGGCAAAACGATGATAAAAGTGCAACCACAACAATATGAAATCGGCATGTTCGGCTCGCGCAAGTCGCTTGGCATCAGCATGGTTGCGCTGGTCTCATTGCTCCTTTTGGCGCTGTTTGTGTGGCCGGGGCTGATGTTCTGGGCGTTCATCGTCTTTTTCGTCATCGGGGCGCATGACTCGCCTCCAGCGAATGAGGTCGCGCCAGTGGGTCTTCCACGCCAGGCATTGGGATATTTTCCTTTGCGCCTGATCCCCATTCTGAGGCGCTCTGGCACGGCATGATTCATCAAAGCAGACATGGGTAAAACACCCCATAGCCTTCTCGCGCTTAACTCACTTAAATTTTCGCGCGGACGATTGTTGTTATTAGCCATGAAAACAAATCTTTATGAGCAGCATAAACGTTTCGAGTCTCGATCCGGAGCAATTGGATAACCTGTGCATCAACACAATTCGTTTCCTGTCGGTGGACGCCGTGGAGAAAGCCGATAGCGGTCATCCAGGCCTGCCCATGGGCGCTGCTCCCATGGCCTATGTGTTGTGGACGCGGTTTCTCCGGCACAATCCAGTCCATCCGCATTGGTTCAATCGGGACCGGTTTGTGCTGTCCGCCGGACACGGTTCGATGTTGCTCTACAGCTTGCTGCACTTGACGGGCTACGATCTGCCGCTGGCACAAATCAAACAATTTCGCCAATGGGGCAGCAAGACTCCGGGACACCCCGAACGCGGGATGACTCCCGGTGTGGAGACGACGACCGGTCCTCTCGGCCAGGGATTCGCCAATAGCGTCGGCCTCGCGATCGCGGAACACTATCTTGGGGCTCACTACAACCGTCCGGGACACCAGATCGTCGATCATCACACTTTTGTGCTGGTCGGCGACGGCGATTTGATGGAGGGAGTTTCGTCGGAGGCCGCGTCGCTCGCCGGTCATTTGAAGCTTGGCAAGCTGATTTGCCTTTATGACGACAACCACATCACGCTTTCCGCTTCGACCCACATCACCTTCACGGAAGATCGCGCCCGGCGTTTCGAAGCCTATGGCTGGCACACGCAGACGGTTGAGAATGGAAACGATCTTGAGGCGATTGACCGAGCGCTGCGCACGGCGCAAGCCGAGAAGGAACGGCCCTCACTCATTCTCGTGCATACGCATATCGGTTATGGTTCGCCGCACAAGGAGGACACATTTGAAGCGCACGGCTCGCCGCTCGGCGAGAAGGAGGTGAAACTGACGAAACAAGCGTTGGGCTGGCCACTCGATCCGCCGTTCCACATTCCAGACAATGCTCTTGCGCATTTCCGTCTCGCACTTAAAAAGGGCCAACAGGTCCAAGCAGAATGGGATGCAAAATTCTCGGAATACTCGCA
>Ga0224558_1000864_pt1 | contig 34586 bp, 23 predicted proteins | sample 714S32024metaG_FD_180682 | JGI IMG/M metagenome (GOLD analysis project Ga0224558, IMG submission 180682) | Peat soil microbial communities from Stordalen Mire, Sweden - 717 S3 20-24 | ecosystem: Environmental > Terrestrial > Soil > Wetlands > Peat | place: Sweden: Norrbotten County, Stordalen... | reverse complement strand
ACCATGGCTCCATATCCGATGAAGCGAGCGTCACATTCTTTGTCCAGCATTTTCGGCGTGGTGCCGGACGACACCAGCGAGTGAAAGCCCGAGATCGCACCGCAAGCGATGGTCACGAAGAGAAATGGGTACAGAGGTCCTTTGATGATCGGTCCGCCACCGTGAACGAACTGCGTGAAGTTCGGAAATTGAATGTTGGGATGAACCACGAAAACGCCGATGACCAGGACGGCAATCGTGCCCAGCTTGACGTAGGTCGAGAGATAGTCGCGCGGTTCCAGTACCAGCCAGACAGGCAAAACCGAAGCCACTAAGCCGTAAATCGCCATGAGGATGGTGATCTGATGGGGCGTGAAAGTAAGCGCCGCTGCCGCTCCGCTCTGCGCCACCCAGTGCCCGGCGATTACGGCGCTGAACAAAAGGACGACACCAAAAATACTGGGGCCGGTGACCGTGATTTTCCCGGCATGGCTCTTGAACATCCACAATCCCATGATGACCGCAATCGGGATGGTCATGCCGATGGTGAAGACGCCCCACGGGCTATTCGAAAGCGCATTGACGACTACAATGCCGAGGCCGGCGAGCGTGACCAGAAGAATAAAGAGCACCGCGATCATGGCCACCAGGCCGGCAAAGGGACTGATTTCGGTGCGGGCGACCTCCGCTAACGAGCGGCCGCGGTGACGCACCGACGCCACCAGCACCGTGAAATCCTGCACACATCCAGCCAGCACGGCGCCGACCAAAATCCAAAGAAAGCCCGGGGCAAACCCGAACTGCGCCGCCAGCGTCGGCCCCACCAGCGGCCCTGCTCCTGCGATGGCCGCGAAGTGGTGTCCGAAGAGTACCCATCGCGGCGAAGCGACATAGTTATGTCCGTCCGCGTAAAGGTGCGCAGGAGTGATGCGGCGATCGTCAAGCGCCAGCGCCTTCGCGGCGATGAACGCACTGTAGTAGCGGTAGCCGAGGGCGTAGACGCATAGCGCGCCCAACAAAACTGGGAAAGTATTCATTGACTCGCTCCAGTTCCAGCAAGTAGTGGCCGATCCTGCTAGCCCAATCAAAAACATCCTACACGCATTGCGGAAACCGGCAAAATGAATTCCCGTGCGCGAAACATGCGCTACAATGGCGGGCGTATTCCGGCAAGGGGCTGGCAAGCCACGCGAAGATCGTAGATCGTGGAGAAACGGGCGTCCTCGCCCGCCCAGCCGAGCGCAACTCGGCAGCTGTCGCTGCCGAACCGAAAGGATCGAATATGGACAATCCACGAGAAAAGCAAGCGCCAACTCAGGAACAACCCCTTGTCCGCTTTGGCCTGGGGCTCGCCAACTGGAGTGAGCGGTGGTTTCCGGAGCCGCTGATTTTTGCGCTGCTGGGAATTGTGGTGGTCTTCGGTGTCGGTCTGTTGCTTCACCAGAGCCCGGCCAAACTGGCCATCCAGGGTGGCAAGAACTTCTGGACCCTGGTCCCTTTCACCATGCAGATGGTGATGATCATCATCGGTGGGTATGTCGTCGCCTCGACGCCGATCGTATATCGCGCCATCCGAGCCTTAGCTGGAATTCCAAAGACGCCGCGGCAGGCTGTTGCCCTGGTGGCGCTGTTCTCCATGCTGACGTCGCTGATCTCCTGGGGCTTGAGCCTGATTTTCAGTGGACTCTTTGTTCGCGAACTGGCGCATCGCGTCAAAGGACTGGACTACCGTGCTGCTGGCGGTGCTGCGTACCTCGGGCTGGGAGCCGTCTGGGCGATGGGGTTATCTTCTTCCGCCGCCATGCTGATGGCAACGAAGTCGTCGATGCCGCCCTCGTTATTCAACATCAGTGGTCTGATCCCGCTGACCCAGACTCTCTTCTTATGGCAAAGTATTGCCACGACCGTGATCCTGATCGTGTTATCCGTGCTGATCGCCTACTTGTCGACGCCGTCGCCGGAGAACGCCAGGACCGCCGAATCCTACGGCATCCAATACGAGCCGATTCGCTCCAGCCTAGAGCCCAAGAGCAAGCCCGGCGAGTGGCTGGAATACAGTCCGCTGCTCACAATTTTGGTTGCCGCGCTGTTGTGCTGGTATCTGGTCGACGTATTCCGCACCTCGCCGCAAGGCGCACTGGCAGCGCTGGACCTTAATACGTACAATCTCATGTTCATCACGCTGGGGCTTCTCTTTCACTGGCGCCCGAAGCGCTTTATGCGTGCCGTAACGGAGTGCATTCCCGCCACCGGCGGCGTGCTGATCCAGTTCCCGTTTTACGCCGTGATCTTCGGAATGATTGTAGGAACGGGGATCGCGGAGGCGCTGGCGAAACTTTTCGCCTCCGTCAGCACCCACAACACCTATCCCTTGCTGGTCGCGATGTATTCGGCGGTGCTCGGCGTTTTCATTCCCTCCGGAGGCAGTAAGTGGGTCATCGAAGCGCCCTATGTGCTGCAGGCCGCCAATCTCCACCAGGTGCATCTGGGATGGGTGGTGCAGATCTACAACGCGTCGGAAGCGCTGCCCAATCTCGTCAATCCCTTCTGGATGCTGCCTCTTCTCGGCATATTGAAATTGAAGGCCAGGGATATCGTGGGATATGGAGTCCTACAGTTGATCGTTCACGTCCCAGTCGTGTTCTTCCTGTGCTGGTTGTTTGCCCGCTATATTCCGTATCTGCCGCCCATGAAATAGTGGGCAGATCATAGCGCTGGCGTCTCGCCGGCTGTCCCGAGATCTTCGTGCAGACTGTTTCTTTGTCTAGTCGTACGTGGACTGCTCCGCGCCACATAGGCACCAGTACCGTGACCGTGAGATGTTTACCGCAGGCTGGTGAATTGTAGCGCCGGCCGGACAGTCGCCGGGACGGCGGCGCTACAGTCATAACGCATCGGCCGACTCAGTATTAGAGGTCACACGGTCACGGCACTAGCCACAAAGTAATAAGGGGAACCCGCGGTTCCGCTATTATGTTTTTTTTAGAGGAGAAACGGATGCTCTCGACCACAAAAGCTATTGCCGTTCTGTTATTCCTGGCTTGCGCTGGTATGGTGTTCGCGCAAACGACCAGCAACGCACCTAAGACCAGCGGCGACCCGCACAGTTTCTCGTTGATTCCTGGGCTGGATAAGAACCTCATGGATACGACCGTCGACCCTTGCGTCGATTTTTACCAGTACGCGTGCGGCAATTGGAGCAAGCTGCATCCGATTCCGAGCGACTCGCCGTACTCCGACCAGTTCTACAATCTTGAGCAATACAACCGGCAGGTGCTGCACGGGATTCTCGAGAAAGCGGCGGCGGATGATCCGTCACGCGACGCGAATACTCGCAAGATTGGGGATTACTACGCCAGCTGCATGGATGAAAGCGCGGTGCAACAAAAACGGCTGGCGCCGTTGCAGCCGGAACTGGACCGCATCAACGGACTCACCAGCAAGGAGCAACTGCCGGAGTTGCTGGCACACTTTCAATTGATCAACGTGGATGCGTTCTTCGGATTTGGATCGCAACAGGACTTCAAGGATGCGACCAGAACGATTGCGGCTACTTCCCAGAGCGGACTGGGTCTTCCCGAAAAAGATTATTACTTCCGCACGGGCGCAAAAGACGAAGAGATTCGGAAGCAATATGTGCAGCATATAACCAACATTCTGAAGCTGCTCGGGGAGAGCGAAACGCAGGCGGCAAGCGACGCCGCGGCGATCATGAAACTGGAAACAGCGCTGGCGAAAGTTTCGCTTGATGTCACCGCGCAGCGGGATCCGCACAACATCTATCACCTGATGCCGGTCAAGGACCTGCAGGCGCTTACGCCAACCTTCGACTGGCACCGGCTTTATTCCGCCACGGAGTCTCCCGCTTTCTCAGAGATCAACGTCGCCGAGCCGGAGTTCTTCACTGGCATGAACCAGGTCATCGCCGAGACGGATCTACCCACCATCAAGGCATACCTGCGCTGGCAATTGATCAGCTCGATTGCGGGGACGATTTTGCCCAAGGCGCTGGATGAAGAAGAATTCGATTTCTACGAACGCAAGCTGGCGGGCACTCCGGAGCAGGAGGTACGCTGGAAACGGTGCGTCCGCAGCACGGATAGGGCGCTCCCTGAAGCGCTGGGCAAAGCTTACGTCGACCAGCAATTTCCGGCTGCCAGCAAAGACAAAGCGGCGCGGATGATTCGCGACATCGAATCGGCAATGGATCGCGACATCGACTCGCTGGACTGGATGAGCGCGGCTACCAAAACACGCGCGAAAGAGAAGCTGCATCTGATCGCCAACAAGGTGGGATATCCCGACAAGTGGCGCGACTACTCAAAGCTGGAAATTGTGCGCCGGGATGCCTTCGGCAACAATCTGCGGGCGGCGGAATTCGAGTCGCGACGGCAACTGGCGAAGATCGGGACACCAGTGGACCGCGCCGAGTGGTTCATTTCCACGCCCACGGTGAATGCTTTCTATAACGCCGGCATGAATGACATCAACTTCCCGGCGGGCGTGTTACAACCGGCATTCTTCGATGCGAAACAGCCGGATGCGCTGAACTACGGACACATCGGGCTATTCATGGGGCACGAGATCACGCACGGCTTCGACGATACAGGGCGCCAGTTCGACGGACATGGCAATCTGGAAGACTGGTGGACGAAAGAAGATAGCGACAAATTCGATCAGAAGGCGCAGTGCATTGTCGACGAGTATGCGCAATTCAGCGTGGGAGACACCAAGCTGAACGGCAAGCTCACGCTCGGCGAAAACACGGCGGACAACGGCGGATTGCGGCTGGCGTACATGGCGTTCTTGGCGCGGGCTGCGCAAGATGGCATTGATCTGAAGAATAAGTCTGCCGATGGCTATACGCCGTTGCAGCATTTTTTCCTGGGATTCGCGCAGGATTGGTGCTCCGAGTGGCGTCCGGAACTGGAACGGCTGATCGCGACGACCGATCCGCATTCGCCGGACCGCTTCCGGGCGAATGGAGTTCTAGTGAACATGCCGGAGTTCGCGAAGGAATTTGGCTGCAAGCTAGGGCAGCCGATGACGGCGGCAAAGGCTTGCAGGGTGTGGTAAGTTTTCGAAGCTGAAAACTGGCGCCGCACTACTGCCCGAATCACAGACCCAAATACGCCGCCCGAATCTGCTCGTTGCCGAGCAACTCTTTCGGAGTTCCCTGCAAGGTGACCTCGCCGTTCTCCACGACGTAACCGCGATCCGAAATGCTGAGCCCGTCCACCACGTTCTGCTCGACAATCAGCACCGTGACCCCCGACTTGCCGATCTGCTGCACCTTGGCAAAAACTTCTTCTACGATCTTGGGCGACAGTCCGAGCGAAGGCTCGTCCAGCAGAAGCAGCTTGGGAGCAGCCATGAGCCCGCGCGCCAGGGCGACCATTTGCTGTTCGCCGCCGGAGAGCGTGCCTGCCAATTGCCGACGGCGTTCTTTCAGACGGGGAAATAACTCGAACTGCTCTTCGACGAGGTCCTTCAGTTTGGGACGCACCCGTCCAATGTAGGCCCCAAGCGCGAGGTTCTCCTCGACACTCATGTGGGGGAAAAGTTGCCGTCCCTCGGGAACATGGCTCACCCCGCGCACCACGATCTCATGTGGCGGCAGCTTGGAGATGTCCTGTCCGTCAAACCGCAACTGTCCGTGCTGGCTCCGCAGCAATCCGGAGATCACGCGCAGCGTCGTAGTCTTGCCCGCTCCATTGGCGCCGATCAACGTCACTATCTCTCCCGCTCGGATCTCGAGGGTAATGTTGAACAGCGCTTGGAAATCGCCATAGCTGGCGCGCACATCGTCCATGGTGAGGAGAGCGTCACTCACAAGGCAATCTCCTTGTACTTGCTGCCCAGGTAGGCTTCGATAACCTCGGGGCGATGAACCACGTCTTGCGGCACGCCTTCTGCGATCAGAACGCCGTGATCGAGCACGATGACCCGGTCGGCGACCCGCATGACCACCTGCATCACATGCTCAATGCCGCCGATGGTGGAGATCCCCCACTCCGGCAATCTCTTGAGGAGCATGGCCAGCTTAATGGCCTCCGAAGTGGGCAGCCCGGCGACGACCTCGTCCAGCAGGATGAGCTTGGGCTGCGTAGCCAAAGCCCGCGCAATTTCCAGACGCTTCAGTGTGGGCAATCCCATGCCCCGCGCCGGCAGATTCGCAACATTCTCCATTTGCAGAAAACTGAGAACTTTCGCCGCTTCTTTCTCGGCCTTGGAGGCGCTGGAAGTACGAAGGAATGCGCCCAGCATCACATTTTCCAGCACGGTAAGGTTGCGCAGCGGCTTCACCAGCTGAAAAGTGCGGCCGATTCCGATCTCCGCCGCCCCGTTGGGAGTCAAATGCGAAATGTCCCGCCCCTCAAAATGGATGCTGCCGCTGTCCGCATGAAAAACACTGGTGATCAGGTTGAACAAAGTGGTTTTGCCCGCGCCATTGGGACCGACAATAAAGGTCACCTCACCCGGCTTCACCAAAAACGAGACGTCGTTGATCGCCTTCAGGCCGCCGAACCGTTTGCTGACGTGTTTGACTTCAAGAAGCGACATGTCCAACCGTTCCTATTGGTTGATGGCAGTTCTTTGCGACTCTTCTTCGGCGGTCACTGGCGCGGCTGTCGCGAAGGGCGCTGATGGCGCCTTCTTGAACCAAGCTAGCTTCCTGGAGATCGTACCCACGATACCCTCGGGCATGAACAGCACCACCACCACAATCAGCACCCCATAAATCAGCAGATGCGCTTCCTTGAAAATGTTCTTGAAGATCTCAGCCGCGCTCTCCAGAACGACCGAACCGACCAACGGGCCGATCAACGTGCCGGCACCGCCCAGCATGGCCACGATGGCGATCTCCGTCGAAATGTCCATCGCCAGCACCTGGTCGGGGACAATAAAGAGAAACATGCTGGCGTAAAGCGCGCCGCCCAGGCCGGTAATCGCAGCGCTGATCAGCAGAGCCCACAGTTTGCAGCGCGCGGCGTTCACGCCCACCGAGAGCGCCGTGTCCTGGTCTTCACGGATGGCCATCAGGTAATAGCCGAAGCGCGAGCGCTCGATCCACGCCGAAAGCGCCAAGGCAAAGCCGGTCAGGAGTACTCCCGACCAGTAGAAACACCTGATCGTGGAGTGCGGGAACAACTGCGGCACCTGTATCCCCACATCGCCGCCGGTGACGTTGGGAAGGTTCTTGGCTACCAGCCGCAACACTTCGGCGAAGGCTATGGTACAGAGCGCGAAATACGGGCCGCGCAGGCGAAATGAAACCTTGCCGATCATCGCCGCGCAGATCACGGCCAGCCCCACGCCCAATGAAACCGATGCCCACGGTGAAATCCCCAGCTTGGAGAATAGCGCCAATCCGTAAGCTCCCACTCCAAAGTAGGCCGCGTGGCCCAGGGACAACTGTCCCGTATATCCCCCCACCAGGTTCCACGCCAGCCCCAGCGCGGCGAAGAGAAAAACGCGGAAGAGAATTTGCAGTGTGTAGTCCGTAAGAGCCAGGAGTGGAACGAAGAGCGCGGCAACCAGGAAGATAACGGCGATGAGCAACTGCCACTTTCTCATGCGCGCTGGCTCCCAAAGATTCCGCTCGGTTTCAGGGAAAGCACCAGGATGAAAAGGACAAAGTCCACCGCCAGCGCCCACTCGTTGCCCCAATAAAGGCTGGTGAGGCTTTCGACGACGCCCAGCACCAGGCCGGCAATGGCCGCGCCCTGAATCGAGCCCATGCCTCCCAGCACCACCATCACGAAAGACTTCAGCTTGAACTGGTTGCCGACTTCAGGGAAAAGATAAAAGACGGGAAGCAGCAGCGCCCCGGAAATGCCCGCGGCGGCGGAGCCGATTCCGAAGGCGATAGCCTGCACCCGGTTCACATTGATTCCCATCAGCGGCGCCGCATAAGGGTTCTGGGCGATGGCGCGCGCCGCCCGCCCGAACATCGTTTGGGTCACGACCCAATAGAGGGCGCAGGCCAGCACCATCGCGATGCCGAACGATACCAGCCAGGGTGCGTTGATGGAGATCTGCGGACCGATGTGAATGTTCTTCGACAAAAGCGGAATGTTGATCTGATGATAGTCGGCGCCGAAAACCAACTGTGCTGCATCCGTCAGAATCAGCGCCAACCCCATGGTCAAAAGGATCACCATGAAATCCACTTGCCCGCGGATCGGTCGCAGCAGACCCATATAAGTGGCATAGCCAACAAAAAACAACAGCACGCCCGCCAGCGGGAATTGGTAATACGGACTCACACCGGTCGCCTGAAACACCACGTAGGTGGCATACATGCCCATCATCAGAAACGCGCCATGAGCGAAGTTCACAATGCGCATCACACCGAAGATGAGAGCCATACCCATCCCAATGAGCGCATAGAGCGCACCAGTCAGCAGACCGTTGAGGATGCCTTGCAGCGGAATATAGAACCAGTTGAGCATAGGGTCCGGGGACTCAAGATCTTTACCACAGGAGGGGCACAGAGGAACGCAGGAGAGCCCTATCTTCCCCAGTGTTCCTCTGTGCTCCCTGTGGTAAAGAACTTTCTCGGCACGCAGTCCGGCACACGCATCCAGCGGAGCGCGACGTGGCTGACTTTACTGCGGTTCCCCTGCCCAGCGCAACATCATTTTCGCTTCGACCACTCGGGCGCTGGAACGATGGGCTTACTCTCCGCCGCATCGAGGGGCCAAACCACTTTGTATTGCCCGTCCTGCACCTGGGTGACAAGCACCGGATGCAGGTTCTGCCCGCGCGCGTCGAACTTCACCGGGCCGAACGGCGTTTCCGCGAGGTTCAGCTGCTTGATGGCATCGCGAATCGCCGCCGGCTGGTCGGACTTCGCGATGTCGATGGCAGCCGCAGCCGCTATCAACACTGCGTAAGCCTCCATGGCGTGATAGGCGGGATGCGAACCGGCCAGTGCGAAGTATTTCTGGTCGAATTCCGCCGAACCCTTCCACTTGGCCGAGGGCAGCCACTGCGAAACCGAGAACGTGTACTCGGCATACTTGCCTGCTCCTTTATCCGCCGTAGGAAATTCCGCCGCCGCAAAACCCGTTCCCGCCGAGGTGTAGTACTTCGGGTTCAGATTGAGCTGTTCCGACTGGCGCATGAGCGTGCTGGCGTCGAGCAGATACGAAGCGAAGTAGATCGCTTCCGGATTCTTGCCCTTCACCCGCTGCAACAGCGATTTGTAGTCCGGCGAACTGGCCTGATAGGCCTCTGTGTCCACCAGGTCAAGCCCCGCCGCGGCAGCCGCTGCGGTCATCGACTTGTTGTTCGCCTGGCCGAAGTTCGTATTCTCATACACGATAGCCAGCTTCCTGGGGTCGCCATTGTTTTTCAGGAAATCCAGGGTCGCTGCGGCGAATGAACCAGAACCGGCGCAGATCCGGAAGATCCACGGCGAGTTGCTTTCCATGACGTTGTCCGCGACCGCGGTGGGGATGATCAGCGGAACCTGTTTCTGGGTCACCACCGGCACGATGGCGCGCGTGCTCTCCGAGGAGTAGGCCCCTAGCACGATGGGCACGTGGTCCTGGTCCACCAGTTTCGAGACGCCCTGCACCGCTTGGTCGGGACGGCTCTGATCGTCGTAGTAATCGAGCTCGACCTTCTTGCCGAGCAGCCCGCCCCGGGCGTTGATCTCTTGCAGAGCAATGGTGTAGCCGTTCTTGTGCGCCTGGCCAAACGCGGCGTTGCTGCCGGTAAGCGAGGTAATGACTCCGATCTTGAACGTGTTGCTTTCCGGGCCCTTTGAGCAACCTGCCCAGAACAAGACCACGGAAATCGCCAACGAGAACAGAAGGAACAGAAAAAAAGATCGCTTCATGTCAAGCTCCTTTGTGTGTGGGGCCACGCGGTCTCGACCGAACAGCCACCGATGTTCTTGCGAAGCGGAATCACAATGCCGCGTTCGACGGACCTCAGCCAAGTATAACTACACTGGGACGAATGCCTTCTTTGGTGATCCCAGTCACAGTCCTGCGTGATCGATACCTCATGGCTGTCGCTGCCTGCGACAGCCTACCTGCGACAGCCCATTGCGACAGCCTGCGCGGAACGCTCCTCTTAATTAGCGCTTTCTTGCGAATGAGTGCGCGGCTCGTGGCGGGCGGTCGCGGGCGTCGCGTCCATCCTAAACTCTCGGAGGGCAACCCGTCCAAGCTCTCTGCTAAGGAGCGCGTCAAAATCGAGACAGTCTTAGGTCTTTCGGGTTGCAGCGACACCCACGCCCGCTCCTGGCGCTTGCGGCAAACTCGCTGGCGCACTTGCTTTTGGGTGGCGCAGCGGTTTACCGTTGCGATTCGATTCCAGCCCTGTAGCTTGCAGCGCGCGCCAAAATAAGAGGGGCGCGGAATCTCTCCGCGCCCCAGGTACAAATCGTCCGCCTGGCTAATTTACCGTCAGCGTGAACGTCGTGGTTTGTGGGGGCAGCGACCCTTCCGTCACCGTTACGGTGATCGGAAACGTTCCGGCTGCCGTGGGCGTCTGCAGGTTCACCGTTGCCGTACCGGGGGTGCTGGTGGCGGCCGATGTCGCAGTAATGGTGATGGGCGAGTTGGGGTTGGGTAGTGTGCTAGGGGCTGTGTACAGACCGGTGGAGCTGTTAATCGAGCCGTTGCCGGTCCCGGAAACTGCCCAAGTCACAGTCTGACTGGTCGAGCTGGGGGTGACCGTCGCCGCGAATTGTTGTTGCTGGACGGGCGCTCCCGCCAAGCTCGGATACAGGGTGCTCACTGTCTGTGGGGTCACGTTGACGGTGATGGCCGGCGGCGGCGGCGCCGAGCTACTGCCTCCACCGCAAGCGACCAGGAATCCAGTGACGGCCAAGGCCAGGCACAAGCCAACGATCCTGTAGGAGCGCGGCAAGCGTCGCCCAGCCAGTCCCATCAGTAACACACCGGCTAGCGGCATGCTCAGCGGCAACCACAGGCGCTGGTTCTGACTCCGCAACCTGGGCCGCTCATTGTTCTGCAGAACACTCGCGGTTCCCGTGAACGGACCCAGCGTTTGGATCGTGACAGTCACGGTGGTCGCCGAGCTTCCGGCAGTGATCGGGCTAGCTGGACTGAATAAACAAGACGAGATGCCCGTCGGCAGCCCGGCGCTGCACGTGTACGTTACGTTGCTGGCAAAGGTGGTTCCTCCCGTCGGGGAAATCAACATCGTGGTCGAGGTTGACTGTCCGGGGTTTGCCGCGGGCGGGTTCGTAAGGGTTGGTGGAACGGTGAAGCCCGTTGTCGAACTGGGCCAGGAGTGGACGAGGTTGTAGGCATCGACCGAGCCGAGGCCCGTCACCAGGTTGTAGTTTGTTGTCGGGTCGAAGTCCGAGGCCGCGTAACCAAAAAATCCTTCCGTCGCCGGTGCCACCGCCGCAGGGCATTGCAGGGCTGTGGGCCAGCCGACCACGTCGGGCGTACCGGGATCGCAAAACACGCCGTTGGAGCCCGGACTGGAATTGGAGCCGAGTTGGTGGAAGACACCGTTGGCGGGAGTCGCCGCCAAGGAGTAGAGAGCAGAATTGATGTTGCCGAGACCCTCCGTGCCAGTGTTACCGAGGTACTGATTGAGCAGCGTCACAATGCCGGCGAACATTGGCGTGGCAATGGAAGTTCCTCCGAACGTAAAGCCGTAGCTAAAAAAACCAGAGGGACCAGAAATTCCATTCGCACAAATGCTGCTGGTGTCGGTACTGTTTTCGATTTCGTCCACGGGAGTACAGGCGATAAAGCCGGGAAAATACAGCGACGCGAGCAGCGAGACATCGGGCGAGAAGCGCACCGGGAGAACGCCTGGCGTGCTGTGGGCCACAGTGGTCTGGCCCTGAATGACCAGATGCTGCTGCCAAAGCGGCTGCCCCTGGCCGCCGTTGCAGATGTCGTTGTCATCGATAGTGACGCAATTGCTGGCCCCGCCGCCGCCGGCAACGATGTCGAAGAATGCCTGCGCCGTTGCCCATGAACTAATTCCATTGTCCTTGCAGTTAATTGTGTCTGAAGGGTTCGCGACGCAATATGCGCCCCATTCCTGATCGTCATTCCACCCTTGCTCGGAAATATATCCGGTGACAGAACCGCCAGTGCTGCCGTTGCTCCCACTCCAGTTGGTGGGGTTTAACTCCGTGTAGGGAATCATCGTGCCGCCGACCCCGGTGATCGAGGGGCTGCTGGAGGGATAGCTCAGAGCCGGCCCGCCCGTGGCGAGCGTATCGGTCTCATCGCTACCATTCGGATCGCACTCCGCCGCGCCGTTGTCGCCCGTGGCGTTGAGGAAGGTAATGCCCTTGAGGTTGGCTTTTGCAAATTCGGCTTCATCCGCAACCAGGTCGCCGGTCTGCGCCTCCCCCAACTCGCAACCTGGGTAGGAGGAACTACCTATGGAGTAGCTCATGCTCATCACGGGCGCCAAATCTTGGTCAATGGTGTAGTACATGGAGTCATAGACGCCGTTGCCGCTGGGAGCGTTGACATAAACGATTTGCGCTTGCTGCGCAACGGCGGCGGACCATTCGAGATCAATGTCGGCCTCGATCAGATCGCCCGTCTGGATGGAATCGGGAACCCCCGGATCAGTCTGGCCCGCCACTACAACGTACTGGAAGTTTGTCGTGTTGCAGGCAGAGATGACATTCGTGCCAGTGAAAAAGCTGCAGCCGCTAATCGGCGTGAGATCGAAGCCGGAGCGGAAATCGTTCAGGTCGGCCAGGTACACGTCCGTCTCACCCACGATCGCCAGCTTCTGTCCGCTGCCATTGATGCCCGCAGTGTAAAGTTTTTGAAGGTCGTACATGGTTGTGATGTCGCCAGGGGCGATCCAATATTCGACGCCGCCGCCGGTGACCGGCTCGGTGTAGTTCGGCTTTGAATGGACAGCGTTCGATCTTGCGGGGAAATTGCTCAATCCGCGAATTCCGGTCACGATGCCGGAGAGCGCGGCGGGAATCGAGGGCGCAGTGATGTTGGAGAAGTGCTTTTTTCCGCCGACGTTGAAGTTATGAATCTCCGTCTGAAAGACAGCTTCGGCTTGGGCGGCGGTTCCACTAAAGACAATGAAGTTGCGGCCGCGGGCAACGCTGACGACGGTAAAACCCTGGGACTGGAGCCACGCGGTGAGCTTCTGAATGTCGTTGGGGCTGAGGCCGAAGCGGCCGGCATATTCCTCGGAGGTGAGCCACTTGTGATAGAGCGGCGATTTGGGATCTTGCTGCTGCGACAAAAGCTGGTTGATGGCCTCCTGCTGACTCGCGTTGGGCACGGTCAACAGCGTCATGTAACCGAGCTTGAGTGACGAATCGACACGGCCCTGATCGGTTCCCGGCAGCGCCCTCATCGGGACGCCCGCCGAAAGCTTTACGAGCTGACCGGAAACGATAGGGCCGGTGATGCGATCAGGCGGGGCGGCAAAGCTGAGAGTCGAGAAGATCAGGATGCAGAGAATGAACGTCGAAAGGCTGCATAAGGACAGCAGGGTGGATGGCGAACGTCGCATGGTTACTCCGTGGCACAGCAAGATTGTCGGGGGACTGAAAGCATTATCTCTGCTTCTCCCCGTCAGATCAAGTTATTCCGCGCGATGGTACATAATTGGCAACTATTCCGTTACTTTGGTAACTTGGCTCACGACTGTTCCACATCTATTCCACGTCAACGCTTGGCGGACAGGGCCTGCCCTGTCTTGCCGATGCCCCGAGCGAAGCCGGGGAGGAAGTCGCAGCGAGGGTCCGCCCCACACCCACGGGCTAGACTTCGGCTAGTTCTTCTTCTAACAACTGCTTGTTATAGAGATCGGTGTAATAGCCGTTGCGGGCGATGAGTTGGTCGTGGGTGCCCTGTTCCACGATGCGTCCCTGGTGAAGGACGGCAATCGAGTCGGCGTTGCGGACAGTGGAAACGCGGTGGGAGATGAAAATGGTGGTGCGCCCACGCATGATTTCGCGGAGATGGTTGAGGATCTTGTCCTCGGTGTGCGTGTCCACGCTGGAGAGCGCATCGTCGAGAATGAGGATGCGCGGGCCGCGGAGCAGGGCGCGGGCGATGGCGGTGCGCTGCTTCTGGCCTCCGGAGAGAGTAATGCCGCGTTCGCCCACCATGGTGTTGTAGCCTCCGGGAAAACTGGCGATGTCCTGGGCGATGTTGGCGGCCTCGGCGGCGGCTTTGATCCGGTCGAGTGTGGCCTCGCCGGTTTCGTGCGAATCTTCCTCTGACATTCCGAAGGCGATGTTTTCCCGCATGGTGTCGCTGAAAAGGAATGTTTCCTGCGGCACGAAGCCGATGTGGCGGCGCAACGAGTCGAGAGGGAATTGGCGGACGGGGCGGCCGTCAATGAGGACGGAGCCGGGCTCGGCGTCGTAGATGCGTGGAATAAGGCTGACGAGCGTCGTCTTGCCGGAGCCGGTGGGCCCAACGATGGCCAGGCTGGAGCCGGCGGGAATGCGCAGGTTGATGTCCTTAAGAACAGAGGTGCCGTTGTAGGCGAAGTCGAGATTGCGGAATTCGATTTCACCAACAAGATCGGGTGATCGGGTGATCTCGTTTTTCGATGACCCGATGGCCCGATCGCCCGATGGCCCGATTATCTCTTCGTCGGCGATCTCGGGCTGCTGCGAAAGGATTTCTTCGATCCGCACCAGGGACGCGGTTCCGCGTTGGAAGATATTGATGACCCATCCGAGGGCGATGACTGGCCAGGTGAGCTGCATCATGTATGTGTTGAAGGCGACGAAAGCGCCAACGTCCATCGAGCCCGAGAGGGAGAGGGTTGTGTTTGTCCCTAAATAAGAGACCAGATGCACCTCGGTTTGGCCATTTATAACTTCGATTCCGCCCATCCATAGCACGATAACGACGGCGGCGCCGAGCATGAGTTCCAGCGTGGGCCAGAGCATTCCCATCAAGCGGACCAGGCCGAGGCTCCGTCGAATGTATTCCCGGTTGGCGCCCTCGAAGGCGGCGATCTCGGCCTGTTCCTGCACATAAGCGCGGATGACCCGGGCGCCAGAAAAATTTTCCTGGGCGCGGGCCGAAATGTCCGAGAACATGGCCTGAATGCGTTCGAAGCGCTCGTGAATGCGGCGGCCGAAATACTGGATGACGATGCTGGCGATGGGCAATGGCAGAAAAGCGTAGATGGTCAGCTTGGGGCTGATGGCGAGCATGAAGCCGAGAGCGCCGGCAGTGAAGACCATGGTGTTGGCCGAGTACATGATGGCCGGGCCGAGCAGCATCCGCACCGCATTCAGGTCGTTGGTGGCGCGGGCCATAATGTCGCCCGTGCGGTTGCGCTGATAGTAGGAGTAGGACAGACGTTCGAGGTGCGCGAATAAGTCGTTGCGCAGGTCGAACTCGATATCGCGCGAGATTCCGATGACCACCCAGCGCGTCAGAAACTGGAAGATTCCCTTGACCAGAGCGATGGCGATGATGAGAAGGGAGTAGGTGAGAAGTTTCTGGCGCGTGACCCCGGAGTGCAGATCGTTGACGGCGCGGCGCAGAACTTGCGGAAAGAGGATCCAGACTCCGTTATTGAATAAGACGCAGAGCCCGCCCCAGACGAGACCGCCGCGGTAACGCTTCAGATACGGAACGAGCGGGCGTAGTTTCTTCGGCATCATGAAGCTTTGTAGATGAAATTGTAGCAGTCGTGCGTGCGGATTTTCCGAGCGAGGGTGCGAGCGCAACGAAGGCGGCAGTGAGCAGCAGCGCGGTCCAGAGCGACAGCATACCGGCGGCGAACATCAACCCCGAGTAAATCAGGTCGGCGCGTTCCATCGGTTTCTCCACAAATGAAAAAGCCGGGCGGGAAAGGAGGTTGGCGTTCCCTTCCCACCCGGGAAGGAGAGAGACTCTAGTAGAGACGGGGCAAGCCCCGTCTCTGCACTAATAGCTAGTCCGCGGGCGGAGGCGGCGTGTGCTTACTCATGCGTGCCTCGCGATTGGCCTCCAGTTGAGCCAGTTTGGCTTTCTGATCCGCGGTCAGAATCTGCATTATTTCCGACTTGATCCGGGCATGCTCCACCTGGAGCTGGATCATGGTCTGCGAGTTTTGCGTAGCGAGCGCGGTCGTCTTAGCTTCATCGAACGGTCCGCTAGCCTCCAGAGCTTTCATGGCGCTGTGATTTTGCCGCATCTGCTGCATCAGCGGCTGCAGCGTTGGCTTCTCTTTTACCCAGATCGCCTTAACCTGGTCCTGTTGCGCGCTCGTCAGATCGAGCTGCTTGAGCATATGGTGGAAGCCCCCGGGGCCGCCATAACCGTGCCTGCCTTCCGCAATCGCGGCTGCTGCTACCAGTAGCACAGCAGCGGCGATGGTGAGAATGCGAATATGAGTCGATTTCATTGGATCTCCTTTTGACCTTTCTTGATCTCATAGGGTCCGGGAGAGCCCGAACGTCTATGCTGATAAGAACACCATTCTTGAGAGGATTCGGTAAAGAGTCGGTCAATCAGGGTAAAGTTTTGTAAAGCCGGAGAGACGCTATTCGCTGCTCGCTTTTCGCTAAAAGCCAATAGCGAAAAGCCAACAGCGATTTCCTCCGGTAATCACAAATCTTTACCCCGTGAAAGCCCGCGAAGGTGTTAGATGATTAAAGGAATGGATCACGTACTGGTGGTGGATGACGACGTCGAATTGTGCGCTCTGGTGCAGGAGTACCTGACGGCCGAGGGGTTCAGCCTGAAGGCCGTCCACGACGGCGAACAGGGCCTGCAACAGGCGCTGACCAACGAGTATGCCCTGGTGGTGCTCGACGTCATGCTTCCGGGAATCAATGGCTTCGAAGTGCTGCGCCGGATCCGCAGCGTGTCGAAGATTCCAGTGCTGCTGTTAACCGCGCGCGGCGAGGACGTGGACCGCATCGTGGGACTCGAAATCGGAGCGGACGATTATCTTCCAAAGCCCTTTAACCCGCGGGAGTTGGTGGCGCGAATCCGCGCCATCCTGCGCCGCACCAAACCGGTCAAGGCGGCGGACGCAGCGCCGGAAGTGTTGAGTGTGGGCGACGTGGAATTGGACCCGGCGACGCGCAGTGTGTCGCGAGCCGGGCAACCGGTCGATCTGACTTCGGTGGAATTCAATCTCCTGGAAGTGCTGCTGCGCGAGGCGGGGCGAGTGGTGACGCGGGAGCGGTTGGTGAATGCCGTGCTCAGCCGCAAGTTCATGCCGTTTGATCGCAGCATTGACATGCACGTCAGCAAGGTGCGGCGGAAATTGGGCGACTCCGAAGAAGACGGGGACCACATCAAAACAATTCGAGGAGTGGGGTACATGTTTGCGCGGCCGGTCGCGAAGCCGAAAAAATAATAATGAAGAGCCTTTTCCTCAAGATTTTCCTGTCATTCTGGGCTGCCCTGGCGCTCTCCCTGGTGCTGGCGATTCTGGTTACGATTGCCCTGCGTCCGGCGCGGCATGGGATCGAGAGTGAGGGGCCGCAGATTTTGGCGGAAACGGTGAATGCGTATCAGAGCGGCGGAGAGAGCGGCGCCCGCAACTATCTCGAAGAGCTTGGCCACGCGCAGCACGTGCGGCCGTTCGTTTTCGATCCAGCGGGCCACGAGCTCTCTGGGCAGCAAGTGCCACGCTGGATCGAGGACATCCGGCAGGGCGTTGCGCCGCGCGGTGGCCCTGCCCGGCACCGTGGTTGGATGGAAGGGCTGCTTTCGCCCCCGTTTGTGCGGGAGGGGCTGACGCTGGATGGAAAACGGTACACACTGGTGTTCGAGTTGCCGCCGGCAAAGGGAGTTTTTTTCGGACGGCATGACATCCCCTCGCTGGGAATCACGATCGCGATAATCTCGTCGGGACTTATTTGCTACCTGCTGGCGTGGTCGTTGACCAGTCCGGTGACGCGTTTGCGGAAGGCGGCGCAAAGCCTGGCGGCGGGCGACTTGAGCGCACGCACGGGCGCGCCTGCGGGTGGCCGGAGCGACGAACTGACGGAGTTGATGCGCGATTTTGACCGCATGGCCGAACGGATCGAAGGCCTGGTCGACTCGCAATCGCGGCTGCTGAAGGATGTCTCGCATGAACTGCGATCTCCGCTGGCCCGGCTGAGTGTGGCGCTCGGGCTGGCGCGCCAGCGGGCGGCGTCCGAGGTCGGGCCGGAAGCCGCGCCGGAACTTGAAATTGCGCTGAACCGAATCGAACTCGAGGCCGACCGGCTGAATCAACTGATCCAGCGCCTGCTGACCATTTCGCGGCTGGAGTCGGGCACCGACGGCCTGCGAAAGACCAGGCTGTCACTGCGGGAGTTGGTGGAGCAGGTGGCGCGCGACGCCGAGTACGAAACTCCCGGGCGTCCCTGCCGCGTAACCACGCCCGCCGATGCTACGGATGCCGATGCCACGGATGCCGATGCTACGGATGAAGATCAATTTCTGGTGGAAGCCGACCCCGACTTGCTGCGGAGCGCCGTCGAGAATGCAGTGAGGAACGCCACGCGCTATACTGCCGAAGGCACGACGGTGGAGGTGCGACTGGAGCGGCAGCAAGCGGCCAATGGCGAAAATGAAATTATTGTTCGCGTGCTCGATTCCGGTCCCGGCGTTCCGGACGAAGCGCTGCCCAAGATATTTGAGCCCTTTTATCGGCTGGACGACGCCCGCAACCGCCAGACCGGAGGGGCGGGCCTGGGTCTGTCGATCGCCGACCGGGCCATCAGGCTGCATGGCGGCACAATTCGTGCATCCAACCGCAAAGACGGTGGGTTACAGGTGGAAATACGGATTCCGGCTGGTCCTCCTGTTCAGGGGTTTGCTCTTCCTGCTCATTCCTGATAAACAAATATGTTTCAGCCACAAGCTTCAGTTTCCGTGACGCTCGGCGAGGCATCGCCGGCGGACGGGAAGCGGCTGACCACCTCAACCACGAAAATCGCGTCGGTATTGGTGACCCCTTGGGAGAGCAGATGTCGAAGAAAATAGGCGGAGTCGTTGTGCTCGTGGGCATTTGCGCCCTGAGTGTGTTTCTGCTCAACTGCGGTAGTTCCCCGTTCCGGCCCTCGGAAGAGTTGTATGTGCTAACTCAGGGGAGCAATGGTCTAGGGAACAACGTGGCTTCTTTCGGCATCGATCTTGAGAGTGGGACCCTGACGTGGATCAATTCGTATGCCACCACGTGTCCAACCCCAGCGATTCCCACCAATACCAACCCATGCGGCCTGCCCGTGGACATCTTGCTCGACCCGACGGGCAACAAGGCGTGGGTTCTCAATCAGGGTGCGCCTGCCTGTCCCTCCTGTACGCCCGCCTCCAATTATCCTTTTGCGCCTTCGATTTACCCGTATACCGCGAACTCGGATGGCAGCCTGTCACAGCCCGGCACGGTGGTAAATTGGACGTGCATCATCCCTACTGGAACTCCCTGTAACAACACCAATGCCTACATTGACACTGCGGTGGCCATGGTGCGCGATGCCGCGGGACAGTTCTTGTTCGTCATCGATTCTGGATCATCCCCTCCCCCGGGATATCCGACCCCATCCTCGTCAAATCCCTCCTGTCCGGCGACTGGTACGGGTTTCACGAACGTTACGACTACGAGTTTTGCGCGATGCCCGTCGATCTCCGTGTTTGCCATGACGCCAGGCTCCACTGCCCTGAAATTTGTAAGTCAGAGTCCGCTGACCGGCTACCAAAGTCCGTTCTTCCTCAGCAAAATTCCGACCTCCCTCTCCCCCATTATTTTTACGACGCCGGGCTCTACTACTGCCCAGGAACTTCTCTTCGTAACCAACAACACAGACATCTGTACTCAAAACTGCGTTTACCCGTCCCCGCAAAATGACAGTACGGTGAGCGTGTATGCCGTGAGCCCATCGGGTATCCTGACCGAGCAACCAAATTCGCCATATACCATTACCGCGGCCGATCCGGTCTCGGTGCTCGCGGTCAACACCAGGCCGGCCCAGGTAGGCTCCATCGGCGGCCTCTTTGTTTATGTGGGCCAGGGGGCTGGCGGCGGAGCGCTATATCCGTTCCAGGTGTGCACGCAGGCTAACATCTATTGCACGCCGCAAAATGTGGCCGATAATTTGCTGCTTCCGCTGACCACATGTCCCACGCCCTCTTGCCAGGTACCGCCGTCAGCGGCCGGGAAGAACCCGGTCGAAATGCTGGTAGATCCGACCAACAATTTTCTCTACGCACTGAGCGAAGGCTCGAACCAGGTTTTTGCCTTTACCATCAACACGACTTCAGGCGAGTTGAGTGAGGCACCAGTGCCCTACCAACCGACCGGAACGTTGCCGGTGTCGATGGCGTTGCACCCGAGCGTATTCAACACCGGCCAGTATCTCTACATCTCGAACAGTGCGTCGGCCAACATTACGGGCTTCACGCTAAGTACGACGAACGGAGCCATGCTCAATCCGATCACGGTGATCGCCCCGGAAGCGCCCAGCGGAATGGCCGTACACTGAGTCATTAAATCATTTAGTCATTGAGGTATTGAGTCATTGAAGAACCCGCAGGTTTTTCTATGATTCAATACCTCAATGCTTCAATGGCTCAGGTGGGCATCCGAAGAATCAAATACCCTCCGATGAAACCAAAGACCAGGTCTGGGGACCAGGCCGCGACCGCGGGCGGGAGCTGACTCAGATTGCCCATCGCCTCGAACAGGCCAGAGATCGTCCAATAGACAACGCCGATGCCGATGGCGGTCGCAAGCCCTGCGACCGCGGAGCGCTTACCGGCGGAAAGCGCGAAGGGAATGGCGAGCACGGCCATCACCAGGGTGATCAGCGGGTAGGCAATCTTTTTTTGCAGTTGCACGCGCAGCCGCACCACGTCGAAGCCGCTCTCCTCCAGATCGTGAATGTAGCGGCGCAGTTCGTCGTAGTTCATTTCCGACGATTGTTTGATTTCCTTCTTGAAGTAGGAGGGCGCTTCGGAAAGCTCGGGGTAAGTCGCGGCATCGAACTTGTGATAGCTCTCGATGGCCGATCCGTTCAAGCTTCGTTCCCATCCTTCTTCGTATACCCACCGCCCCATTGAGCTCGACCAGTGCGCGCGGTCGGCAGAGATGCGGTGCGTGATCTGGAAAGTGTGCGGGTCGAATTGGAACACGGAGACGCCGCCGAAAACATCGCGGTCGGGATCGAAGAATTGATAATAGTAGATATCGGAGTGCTGGCCGAAGATCCATTTGCGGTCGGGCCGAAGGTAGGTTTGCGCCGGCTTGCCCTTGATTTGGTTGCGGAGTGCGTCCTGACGCTTGTTGGTGTAAGGAAGATAGAACTGGTCCGACAGGAAGAGCACGCCGGCGACCAGCATGGAGGCCATCAGAACCGGAACAACGATGCGGTAAAGGCTGATGCCGGTAGCCTTGATGGCAATGATTTCGTTCGAGCGTTGCAGCAGGCCGAACGTAACCAGCACCGCCAGCAGCATGCTGAGCGGCGTGGTGGTGTAAAGAAAGAAGGGCGCGACGTTGAGCAGATATTCGCCCACGGTGAGCGGCGACACCTGATTCCGCATGATGTCGCCCAGCAACTCGAACAGGGTGAACACCAGCAGCAGCATCAGGAAAGCGGCAACGATCATGGCAAGGTAGAGCACAAAGCCGCGCAGCACATAATCGTCGAGGATGGTTGGGAAACGAAGATTGAACAAGCGCCGGCGCCTGGTCAGGCGGTGGTTGATGCCTTCGCGAAGGGCCGGGCGGGACGACTCACCGTTCAATGCCAGATCTGCCACCGGCAGGCCGGGCGTAGAAGATGGCACGCCCGAAGCCTTAAGCCTCAAACGCTTGAACCAGGAGCGGAACCCAGCCAGTTCGATCGGGCGGCGTTCCGATTGCCAGAGCAGAAAAACTCCTCCCACCAGAAACACGAAGTCGGCAAGCCAAACCCCGGCCGCGGGAGGCAGGCGTCCCTGGCGCGCAAAAGACACGCCGATCACAGAAATCGAATAGTAAAGAAAGACCAGCAGAATGGTCAGGACAAATCCGCTCGACTTGCCGCCTTTCTTCGACGAGAGGCCCAGAGGAATGCCGACCAGGGCCAGGACAATGCAGGCGCTCGGCAGCGCCAGGCGGTTATGGAATTCGATCAGGTCCCAGCGCCGGGTGACCGGGTCGGCGGTTCGTGCGATACGGAGGAGTTCGCCAATCTTGAGTTCATGCAGTGATGTGGGTTCGTGTTCCTGACTGTTTTGTGTGGGGACCTTAATGGGGATGTCAGTGGTCTGGAAGGTGGAGATCTGGTACTGGTCCGGGTTCTTGGGATCGGTCTCGTGAGTGGAACCGTCGGTGAGATGCAAATCCAGAGTATCGGGCCCCTGGCTGACGAGCAGGCCTTGGCGCGCCAGGGTGATGCGCGGCGCGGCTGGGTCCGTCAAATCGGCAAGGAACACACCTTTCCACCGCGCTCCGCCAGACATGGCCTTGGCGTCCTGCACGTAGAGGATGATCTTCGGGAAGCCCTCGTAAAACACACGGGGCTGGACCTCGAAAGAAGCCTGAGAAGACTTGAGATTGTCCTGGAGCTGTCCCAGGGCGGCAAGCGAGCGGGGCGCGAGATAGACGCTGTTACCGAGAGCGAGCAGCCAGGCCACCACCACGAACATTGAGATCACACGCAGGAAAGTCCATACGCCCAGGCCGCTGGCGCGCATGGCGGTGATTTCGCTGTCTGCGGCCAGACGGCTGAGTCCGATGAGGATGCCGACGAGCACGCCCATGGGAATGGTGTAGGTGAGCGCAACCGGAACGGTAAAGAAAAAGATCTGCGCAATACTGGGCAGCGGGGCGCTGTTGCGCACCACGAGTTCGAGGATGCGGCCGAGATCGCGGGTGAAAAGAACAAAAGTGAAAACCGCCGCGCCGATCAAGGCGTGGGAGACGACTTCTCCCAGAATGTAGCGGGTGAGGATGCGCATCCGCAAGGTTGGTTGACTCATTGCGAGTCTAGCATGAGACCGGGAGCGCCGGAGTGATGGGAGTGCCGGGAGTGCAATAGCCCGGTCCGCAATGGCTAGCAGGCGGCGGAGAAACTCGGGTTTTGACTTTGCTTTGAAGGGCACGCTTCAGCCGCGAAGTCCCGGAGGGACGACCGAGTTCTCAGCCACACACTTCAGCGCTGCAATAATTGTTCTGTATTCAGCATCGGCTTTTTACCCGCTGACGCGCCGCCCAGCTATCAAGATGAAGCACCCTAGCGGGTCTGCAACGGGCAAGGTTCGCAGAGAATTCCGCGAAAGCAACTTTGACGGCGCTGACCTGCGCTCAGAGCCGGCCCCTTATTGCCTGCACCAACAAGAGCACTCCGATGCTTGCCAATCCGAAGTAAAGGTACCTAAGAAAAACCTCTCCGCGAAGGCGATGATTGATCGCTCTGCCAAGGAACACGCCGAGTACCGTGAGCGGCAGGGAGAGCAGATAATAGTGGGTTACGGCGGGAGTCCAGAGTCCCGCCAACCAATAACCACCCATGCCAATGACGCTGGCCGGCAGGAAATATCCTTGCAGCGTCGCCCGGAAATGTTGCGCTGACCACCTTCGCATCGCTCCGTACACAACTAGCGGCGGACCATTCATCCCATAGGCTCCGCCGAGCACGCCGGCACAGAATCCACATGCTAAGAGCCATGCTCGACTGTCGCGTCGTAGTTCCAGCCGTGTGCGTCCGATCAAGGAGTAGGCGGAGAACGTCATGATAATCACCGCCAGGGCGGCCTTCACTACCCTTTGATGATTACTCATCAGCAGCAGAAGACCCAACGGGATACCAAAAAGGCTGCCGAGCACGAGCCAGCCCGTGCTACCCAGGTGGATCTTCTTCCAGTCCTGCACGACGACTATGGCAGCGACGGTAATCGACACCAGCACAGCAAGTGGGGCGGCGACGCTCAACGGTATGCAGAAGGCGAGCAGCGGAACGGCAATTAGCGCCTCGCCAAAGCCGAACGCTGATCGGATCAGGGTGGCGATAAACACGATGAATAAAACGCACAGCGTAATAAGATCGATTGTCATCTCCGAAGCGAGCGGCATTCGTGTCCGACAGCGCGGGACTCGTAGGAGGAGAGACGGGCGTCTCGCCCCTCCAGCAGTCCGGCGACCCGGGCGGGGACGCTCGGCTCCCCATTTCCGTCTACGCCTTCTTTAGAAACAGCGCCCCCAGCGGTGGCAACGTCAGCCGCAGCGAATACGGGCGCCCGTGGGTGGTTTCGGGCAGAGCCTCGGCGCCTCCCGCGTTGCCGACGCCGCTGCCTCCATACTCCTGGCCGTCGCTGTTGAGAAGTTCTCTCCAGTAGCCGCCCGACGGCACGCCCACCATGTATCCCACTCTGGGCACGGGTGTGAAATTGCACGCGATGAGTATGGGGTTCTCGCCGTCCTTGCCTTTGCGTAGCAGCGACACCACGCTCATAGGCGCGTCATTGCAGTCCACCCATTCAAAACCCTTGGGATCGTTGTCGAACCAGTGCAGCGAATTTTCGCTGCGATAGACGCGGTTGAGTTGCTCCACCCAGTTCATCAGGCCATAATGCACCGGGTACTTCAGCACGTCCCAGTCCAGGCTGCGATCGTGCGACCACTCGCTAACCTGGCCGAACTCGCAACCCATAAAGAGCAGTTTCTTGCCGGGCTGGGCGAACATGTAGGCCAGGAGCAGGCGCAGGTTGGCAAATCTCTGCCACTCGTCGCCGGGCATTTTGCCGATCAGGGAACCTTTTCCGTGCACCACCTCGTCGTGGCTGAGCGGCAGAACAAAATTCTCGTGGAACGAATAGAGCATGCGAAAGGTCAGTTTGTTGTGGTGATACTGGCGATGAATCGGGTCCTGGCTGAAGTACTGGAGCGTGTCGTGCATCCAGCCCATGTCCCACTTCAAGCCGAACCCCAGACCGCCGAGATAGGTGGGCCGCGAAACCATGGCGTAGGCGGTGGACTCTTCGGCGAAGGTTTGAATGTCAGGGTGCTCTTTGTAGGCTTCGAGGTTGAACTGGCGCAGAAAGTCGATGGCTTCCAGGTTCTCGCGGCCTCCGTACTTGTTGGGAATCCATTCCCCCTGCTTGCGCGAGTAGTCGAGATAGAGCATGGAAGCGACGGCGTCAACCCGCAGGCCGTCGATATGATATTTGTCCAGCCAGAACATGGCGCTCGACATCAGGAAGCTGCGCACTTCAGTGCGGCCGTAGTTAAAGATCATCGTCTTCCAATCGGGATGGAAGCCCTGCCGTGAGTCGGAGTGCTCGAACAGGTGCGTGCCGTCGAAGAAGGCGAGCCCGTGTCCGTCGGAAGGGAAGTGCGATGGGACCCAGTCGAGAATGACCGCGATGTTGTGCTGGTGCAGGTAGTCCACGAAATACATGAAATCCTGAGGCGTGCCATAGCGCGCCGTGGGAGCGAAGTAGCCGGTCGTCTGATATCCCCACGATCCGTAGAACGGATGCTCCATGATGGGCAGCAGTTCGACGTGGGTGAATCCCAGCTTGTTCACGTGGTCCGCCAGGCGGGGCGCGATCTCGCGATAGGTAAGCGGACGGTTGTGCTCCTCAGGGACCCGCATCCAGGATCCGAGGTGCACCTCGTAGATGGACATGGGCGCGTGCAGCGAGTTTGCGGCTCCGCGTTTTTCAAGAAAGGCCGCGTCGTTCCAGGTGTAGTCGAGGTCCCAGACCACGGAAGCCGTGCGCGGCGGTTTCTCGGTGAAAAGTGCTACCGGGTCGGCTTTTTCCGTCTCGTGCCCCTCTTTGTTAGAGTTGATGTGGAACTTGTACAACGTGCCCTTGCCGACGCCGGGGATAAAGCCTTCCCAGATTCCCGACGAACCGCGAGACTGCAGGGGATGGGATTGCGGGTTCCAGCCATTGAAGCTTCCGCTTACCGCCACCTGCCGTGCGTTCGGAGCCCAGACGCTAAAGACGGTGCCCTTAATCCCCTTGGATTCCACCCCGTGTGCGCCCATCTTCTCGTAAAGGCGATAGTGGTTGCCTTCGTTGAACAAATAAAAATCTTCGGCGGTCATCAGGGAAACGTCGTAGCGTACCGGAGATACTTCCTGAGTTGTAGTTGTCTGCGTCATGGTTTCGCTCGGCTCTAGTGTATTCGAATCCTGAGAAGGATACCGCGTTTGAAATCGAGCGTCGCCGCAGTCGAACTGAAGCCCCAGCACCCGCGCCACGACGAAAGCTCACGGCCAACAACTAACGACCAACGACTAACGACCGTTCTGTTTCTGTGCTTCGCGCTTCTCCCGTGCCCATCCTTCTTTCACGCTCTGCCGCGCACGCCCAAGCGCCAGCGCATCCGCCGGCACATCTTCCGTAATGCAGCTGGCGGCCGCGACATAGGCTCCCCGTCCAATCGTTACCGGCGCCACCAGCGTCGAGTCGCTGCCGATGAACGCGCCATCTTCGATCACCGTCTTGTGCTTCTTCACGCCGTCGTAATTGCAGGTGATGGTGCCCGCGCCGATGTTCACGTCTTCACCGATTTCCGCGTCCCCCAGATAGCTGAGGTGATTGGCCTTCGAACCCTTGCCCAGCTTGACTTTCTTCGTCTCGACGAAGTTCCCCACGTGCGCGCCTTCGCCCACTTCGCTTCCCGGCCGCATATGAGTGTAAGGTCCAAGCACAGCTCCCGCGCCCACCCGCGAGTCTTCCATGATCGTCCCCGGCCTCACCGTCACCCGCTCGCCAATCACAGAATTCCGTATCACGCTGTAAGAGCGGATGCGGCAATCCTCGCCAATCTTCGTATGACCCAGCAACTGCACAAAGGGCTCAATGACCGTGTCGGCGCCAACTTCCACATCGCTGTCGATCACGCAGGTGTGCGTGAAAAAAATCGTAACGCCTTGCTCCAGCAACTGGCGGCATTTCGCCAGCCGCAGCCGCGCATCCAGCATCATCATCTCCGCTCGCGTGTTGCTGCCCAAAACTTCACCCGCATCCGAGGTCTTGATCGCGACCACTTTCTTGCGCGCCTGGTGAAACACTCCCGCCATGTCCGTGAGGTAGTACTCGCCGTGCGCGTTCGCGGTGGAAAGACGGTCGATATGCTCGTACAAGGCGGGCGCAGCGAAGGCATAGAACCCGGAGTTGATCTCACGGATTTTCTTCTGCTGCGGGGTCGCAGACTTCTCCTCCACAATCGCCAGAACCCGCGCGCCTTTGCGGATCACGCGCCCATATCCATAAGGATTGTCGAGATCGGCGCTGAGAACCGTCATGTCTGCTTTCTGCGCGGTGTGGAAGTCGCTAAGCTTCCGAATGGTTTCGGCCGTAATCATCGGAGCGTCCCCGGAAAGCACGATGACCTGGTCATACTTATTGCCATTGCCCAAGAGCGCGTCGCGCGCCACCATGAGCGCGTGCCCGGTGCCGCGCTGTTCGGCTTGCAGCACGAAGTTCACGCCCGTGCCGGCAACCGCCTCACGCACGCGCTCCGCCTCATGGCCGATGATCACGAAGATATCCCGCGCCGGCACGACCTTTTCCGCCGTAGCAATCACATGCGCCAGGATCGGCTTGCCGCCGATTTCGTGCAGAACCTTGGGGTGTTTCGATTTGAGTCGCGTACCCTTGCCCGCCGCCATAATGGCGATCGCGATACGCGGAGGCCCCGGTTCTGGTCGGGAAGATTTCGACATGGTCTTTATCGTTGCCTCGGGTGCTTTTGCCATGCCCAGCCAATATACCGCGAATCCCACCGCAGGGACGCGGTTTGCCGCGTTTGGTTCGTATCAGGGCATCGCTTCAGCGATGCCGAGAGCTCGCACAATCATCTACCCCTTTAGGGGCTGGGTGCCGGTTAGCGGCGCAAAGCTATTAGCTAAACTATCAACTACGGATCGTCTGCCGATCCGGCGCTTGCGCCATCAGCGCCATCAGGTCGTGCGCCACCCGGTCGGTAGCGTGCCGGGCCACCTCGCCCTCTTCCAGATAATCCCCCAGCACCGGACACACGCCCAGCGCCTCGATTGCTTCCAGATCGACCACGATCTGCGAAGCTCCCTCCAGGGCGTATTTCGCCTTCATCTCTGGCGACGCCGTCTTGCGATTGAGCAGCGTGTAGTCGAACAACTGGACGCCGGCATGGTCGTTGAGCGCGCGAATGTGGTCCGCCGCGCTTAAACTAAGACTTTCATTTACTTGCGTCATCAAATTGCAAACGAATACCTTGATGGCATTGGATTCGAGAATCGCCTCGGGGATCCCGCGCACCAGTAAGTTCGGAATCAGGCTGGTGAAGAGCGATCCGGGGCCAATCGTGATCAGGTCGGCGCTGGCGATTGCTTCCAGCGTCTGGGGAAGCGGTTCCACGTCGGGAGGCACCAGGACCAGTTCCCGAATCTTGCCTTTGCTCGCCGTGATCCGCGTCTCGCCGCGCACCCGCGTTCCGTCTTCCAGCAACGCTTCCAGTTCCACGCTCGCCATGGTTGCCGGATAGATATGCCCGCGCGTGAGCAGAATTTCCGAAGACAGCCGCACCGCCTCCGCAAAGTCTCCGGTGATCGAAGTCAGCGCCGCCAGAAAAAGATTTCCGAAGCTGTGGCCTTCCAGTCCGGAGCCCTTCTGAAAGCGATGCTGGAACAACCGCGAAAGCAGGGCTTCGTCTTCGGAGAGCGCGACGATGCAATTGCGCACATCCCCCGGCGGCAGCATATTGAACTCTTTGCGCAGACGGCCGCTCGATCCGCCATCGTCGCTCACCGTTACCACGCCGCTCAATTCGCGAATGGTAGGCTGACCGGAGATGGCCAGCGACGGCGTCATGACGTAGCGCTTCAGCCCCTTCAGCAGCGTGGAGAGGCCGGTGCCGCCCCCAATTGCGACCACCCGCAGTTCGGGTCCAGCCTTGCCGGTGTCGGATGAGTTAGTGCGCATAGGGATGGCAGAGGTCAGATTGCAGAGGTGGAACCTTGGCTCGGACTGGGAGATTCTAACCTCTGCAATCTGACCTCTGACCTCTGACCTTCAACTAATACGCGCTCGCTTCTTCTTCCTGCGGCTCGGCTTCGGCGCCCGGATCCGGATAAAGCAGTTCGGTGAAGCGCGGATCTTCCGCCAGATTCTGGAAGTCGGTATCGTTTCGCGCCTGGAAGCGCAGCGCGGGTTTTGCCTGAATTGCCTCGTTGAGCGTCTTGAGCGATTCTTCGACGTGACCGGTCAGGCAATGCAACGCGGCCAGCCCGTACAGAACATAGTCGGCCTTGGGCGCTTGCTTCAATAGCTTGTCGAGGTGCTCGCGCGCCGCCACGTAGTCACCCGAGTTGATCAGCCACACTGCGTAGTCGTAATGTTCTTCCGTCGTTTTGAACTGCAGCGCGGGTTCTTTCATATGCTTGTCGCAGGTGACGATATGCACCTGGGCTCGGTCGACCAGGGACTTGTCCGGTCCGGTCAATACTTTCTGCAGGTGGCCTTTGGCTTTCTCGAACTTGCGCTCCTGCAAAGCGCGAAGCCCCGACTCGTAGTTCTGCACTGCTTGTGTGTGTCGTGGATCCTCGGTTACTGGTTTCTTGGGGGTCACCTTGAGTGGCATCAAACCGCCTCTAGTTCGAAATTTGGTCCAGAATTGAAATCGTAAAGCTAGTAAGCGAACGCGCGAGAATCCGCGCACACCTGCCGCGCAACGTCAGATTCATATTTTACCTGAAGGCGCGGGATTGGCGAGTACGGGGCGGGTTCCGGGCCAGCATCCGAGCCAATGATCCGCACCGGCCTAATACCGACCCGGGCAAGTACTAGCGGCCTCGAACGATCTCATCCGCCGACAAGTCGACATCCCGCAGAATCGAACGAAGCAGCCCCGGACCAAGATCGTCTCACCAGCATGGACGGGGACCGTAGTTGCCCTCCCATCTGCATGCCTCAGAAACAAGTGGCTGCCCCGTGTCCGCACGATCTCAAAACCGAGTTTTTCGAGGAGACGCACCACTTCCTTGCCTTTCAGGCGGGGAAGGCGAGTCATACTGAGATCTGCTGGATACCGACGAGCTCGAGGGATGGGCTGACCCGTTTATCCTCCAAGCACAGCTCCACCACCTCCCGAACCCGCTTCATGAGAGTGTCGAGGTTCTTGGCTTGAGTATGGCAGCCCCTCAAGACAGGGACGGTGGCTACGTAATAGCCGTCTTCGTCTCTTTCGATGACAACCGTGAACTTCCTCTGCGCCTTCACGAGTTGATTTTAGCACGGGAAAAAAAGGCCCGTTCCGGGTTGTCCCGAGGGGCCTGAACGTGGAATCCACCTCCGAAAGCCAGAGCCCGCCTTATCCCAGCTTCTCAAAAAACAAGCAGATCGTCTCAATCCCGCGATGGAAATTAGGAATGTGAAACTTCTCGTTCGGAGCATGCAAATTGTCGTCGGGAAGCCCAAAGCCCATCATGACCGATGGAATCTTCAGCACGTCCTGGAAATCGGTCACGATCGGAATCGACCCGCCGGAGCGAATAAACACAGTCTCCTTTTTGAACGTGTCATGCAGCGCCTCGGTAGCCGCCTCGATAAACCGGTTGTCGGTGCCGACCACGGACGCCGGCCCCTTGCTCCAAACTTTGATCTTGAGCTCGATCCCCTTGGGCGTCAGTTTCTTGACGAACGCCGTGTAACGCTTGAGGATGTCGTCCGGATCCTGGTTCGGCACCAGTCGCATCGAAACCTTTGCCGAAGCCCTCGCCGGAATCACCGTCTTCGCTCCCGCAGCCACAAAACCACCCGGCATGCCGTGCACCTCCAGCGTCGGACGCGCCCACGTCCGGTACAGCACCGAATATCCCGACTCGCCGGTCAGCACCTTGGAGCCGACTTCGGTTTTGCGATAGCGCTCTTCGTTGAAAGGCAGCCGCTTCCAGGTCTTCAACTCATCCTTGCTGGGCGCTTTGACATTCTTGTAAAAGCCAGGAATCAGCACCTTCCCCTTCGAATCTTTCAGCTTGCTGATGATCTCGATCAGTGCAAACAGCGGATTCGGCGCCGCGCCGCCATACACGCCCGAGTGCAGGTCGGTCTTGGCCCCGACCGCTTCAATCTCCGTGTACACCAGGCCACGCAGGCCGACGCAAAGAGTTGGAATTTCCGGCGCGAACAGTTCCGTGTCGCAGACCAGCGCGAAATCCGCTTTCAGCCTCGCCTTCTGTTTGCGGACGTACTCGGCAATCGATTCACCGCCGACTTCTTCCTCGCCTTCAAAAATAATCTTCACGTTGATCGGCAGCTTGCCCCCATGAGCCTGCATCAGGGATTCAAGCGCCTTCACTTCCATCCAGAGCTGCCCTTTGTCGTCAACCGCGCCGCGCGCGTAGATGTTATTGTTGCGTTCGGTCGGTTCAAACGGCGGCGTCTTCCATTCGTCCAAAGGATCGGGCGGCTGCACATCATAATGTGCATACATCAAAACGGTTGGCTTGCCCTGTGCGTGCAGCCAGTCGGCGTAGAGCAGCGGATGTCCTTTGGTCGGGATGATCTCGACATTGTCCATCCCAATGCGGCGCAGCTCAGCCGCCACAAATTCTGCCGCCTTCAGCACGTCGCCTTTGTGTTCATCGAGCGTGCTGACGCTGGGGATGCGGAGAAGGTTCTTCAGCTCATCGAGAAAACGCGGTTGATTATTGCGGGCAAAAGCCACTGCGGGAGAAGCCATATCCTGTTGCCTTTCTGGCGCGCGGGGCGCAAATACTGCGGCGGATACTACGAACGATCGCCGAAAACGATTCAGTATATACCCTGAATCTATGGAGAGACGGGCGTCTCGCCCGCCCAAGCGGGCGGGGACGCCCGCTTCTCCACCGGCGATTGTCAGTCAGGTCCGAACCAGGTCGCGCAAGTCGCGTCCGCTCAAGAACCTGAAACGCAATTGACAGCAACCCCCATCTCACAAACAATAGGTTCTACAGTCCACATTCAACTGGAGCCTCCCCTTATGTCTGAAGGCGAACCGACCGTTTACCACCCCGAGCCGCAGAGCAACGTCGGCAAATGGATCCTCATCGTGCTGGCCGTTGCCTATGCCGGCGCGTCCGCGTTTTTCATTTACGACCAGCACGGCAAGCTCGAAAAGGTCACGCAAGATCAAGCCGCCAGCCAAAAACAAATCGGCGATCTGACCAAGCGCATGCAATCCGCCGAAGCCGATTCTGAGACCCTGGCCCACCAGTTGGGCATGACCAAGAAAGAATTGGCGACGCGCGCCGGCGAGCTCCAGCATCAGCAGCAAGCCGCAGCCGCAAGCATTGCAGCCCAGGCGGAACAAGAGAAGAAAGATGTAAGCGCCGTTTCCGGAGAAGTTGGCTCCGTGAAGACCGACGTAGGCGGTGTGAAAACCGACGTTGCCGCCACCAAGGCGTCGCTCGATGCCACCATCGCGAAGCTGCAAAGCACCATGGGCGATCTCAACGTGCAGAGCGGACTCATCGCCAACACACGCGGCGACCTGGAAGCTCTCAAACACAAGGGCGACCGCCAGTACTTCGAGTTCGCCTTATTGAGGGGAGCCAAGCCGCAGGCATTCTCGACCGTGGCCTTGCAGCTCAAGAAGACCGATCCCAAACGCGGCAAGTACACGCTCGACGTCACCGCCGACGACAAAACCATCGAGAAAAAAGACAGGAACCAGAGCGAGCCTGTGCAGTTCTACACCGGACGCGATCACATGCTCTATGAACTCGTGGTCTGGTCGGTGGACAAGAACAAGATCACCGGCTACCTAAGCACGCCAAAGAATGCGCCGGTACCGATCACCGCGACGCCAAAGTAGCGGCAACTGGAGTAATGAGGTCAGAAGTGAGAGGTCAGATTGCAGAGGTGAAATCACGGGATCGCCGACCACCGTTTGTGCGATGGGTTTTAACCTCTGCAATCTGACCTCTAACTTCTAACCTTCCCATGCTGCCCGGGTGCCCCACACATTCGCGAATGTGTGGGTGTGCGCCATCGCATCTTTCGCGGGCATTCACGCTTGCGCACTCGTTATCAGCCCTACGGATGCGTCATCTTCTCCGGCTTAACCAGCGCATCAAATTCCTCACCCGAAAGATGTTTCAGCTTCAACGCCGCCTCGCGCAGGCTCGAGTGCTCGACGTGCGCCACGTGCGCAATCTGCGCCGCCTTGTCGTATCCCACCTTCGGAGCCAGCGCCGTGACCAGCATCAGCGAATTCTTAACGTACCAGTCCACCTTGGCGCGTTCGACTTCAATGCCCTTGACCATGTACTCCACGTAGCCGTGGCAGGCGTCGGTGATCAAAGTGACCGAGTGCAAAAAGTTGTAGATGATCACCGGCTTGAACACGTTAAGTTCAAAGTTGCCCTGCGATCCGGCAAATCCCACCGCGGCCGTAGCTCCGTGCACCTGTACGCAGACCATAGTCATCGCTTCGCATTGCGTGGGATTGACCTTCCCCGGCATGATGGACGATCCCGGCTCATTCTCCGGAATCGACAACTCGCCCAGCCCGCACCGCGGACCGGAAGCCAGCCACCGTATATCGTTAGAGATCTTCATCAGCGAAGCGGCCAAAGTTTCCATAGCGCCCTGCGCAAACACGATCTCATCGTGCGCCGAAAGCGCAGCGAACTTGTTGCCATGGGAGCGGAAGGGAAGCCCTGTGAGTTGCGCAATCTGTTTCGCGGCTCGTTCCGCGAATTCGGGATGCGTGTTCAGTCCCGTGCCCACCGCGGTCCCGCCAATAGCCAGATCGTAAAGGCCCTCCAGCACCTGCTCCAGCCGCTTGATGTCGCGATCGAGCAGGCTCGCCCAGCCGCCGAACTCCTGCCCAAAAGTCAGCGGCACGGCATCCTGGAGATGCGTGCGCCCAATCTTCACCACGTCATGGAATTCCTGAGCCTTGGCCAAAATCGCATCTCGCACTGTCTTGATAGCCGGAATCAAAGCGTTCTTAACCCGCGACGCCGCCGCAATGTGCATAGCCGCCGGAAACGTGTCGTTAGACGACTGCGACATGTTGACGTGATCGTTAGGATGCACCGGCTTCTTCGATCCCATCTCCCCGCCCGAAATTTCGATGGCGCGATTCGAGATGACCTCATTCACGTTCATGTTGGTCTGAGTGCCGCTCCCGGTCTGCCAAATGCGCAAAGGGAACTGGTCATCCAGCTTGCCGGAGATGACTTCGTCGGCGGCTTCGACAATGAGCTTAGCCTTGTCGGCAGGCAGCTTGCCCAGATCCTGATTCACCAGCGCACAAGCCTTCTTAAGCGTGCCAAAGGCGTGAATCAGCTCCGGAGGCATGGTGTCGCGTCCAATATCAAAATGCAGCAGCGAGCGCTGCGTCTGCGCCCCCCAATAAACATTCGCCGGGACTTCGATCTTGCCCATGCTGTCGGATTCAATGCGGGTCTTGGTTTGAGTCGGGGTGGCGGGTTCGGTAAGAGCAGACATGACGGCCCCTAGGCGCGCGAGTCGGAGTGGCGGGATGGAAGCAACTGCCACTGGGCTCGAGCTGGAATGATGAACCGGATATTATACGGCGCGGCTCTCTGACAAGCATAGGGATAGTCTTATCCAATACAAGATGAGCCTGAAGGGGAGGTGGGATTCCAACGCAAGATGAGCCTGGAGCGGGTGGCAAGCTGGAGGATTGACAACCAGCGTGCACGAAGCCGAGAAATTAAGTCTGGA
>Ga0224558_1000861_pt1 | contig 34688 bp, 28 predicted proteins | sample 714S32024metaG_FD_180682 | JGI IMG/M metagenome (GOLD analysis project Ga0224558, IMG submission 180682) | Peat soil microbial communities from Stordalen Mire, Sweden - 717 S3 20-24 | ecosystem: Environmental > Terrestrial > Soil > Wetlands > Peat | place: Sweden: Norrbotten County, Stordalen... | reverse complement strand
GCGCCGATCCTTAGAACCGATCAGGCATACCTTAGAAAGATCCGCCAAGCCCTTAACCGCGCGCGCATCGCGCAGGCCGCCGGCGAAAGTTTGCGATCTGGTTCTAAGGCTCTCATTAGTACTCCAAGACCCTCACAACTAAAAGAAATCGAGATTTGATTACCAACTCTCGGGAACAAATCCGAAAAAACTGTAAACTGACCATCAATGTAGGTTGACAAGGCCCGGATTCGGGTCACAGGGCACACTCGTACTAGGACTCTAAAGCATAGGAGGCAGGGTACTTGTAACGCATTGACAACTGTAATAAAGTCGGCGATGATACAGATTCAGCCGCCACCTCGCGTCTGCACGGGGAACTCAGAGACCACAGTCCATGTGACAGAAGGGGCCGAAGGCTGCCTTGCTCCAGCGGGAAGATCCTAAAACATAATAGAGCGAAACCAACATTGAATATAAGAAATAAACAATCGCTTGAGCGGATTGCGGGGCTGCAATGAGTTTGACTCCAAGCCGGACAAAAGTCGTCTATTTCCGCGTTAGCGAAGCGGAGTTTGAAAGATACATGGCATTCTGCCGGTCGCAAGGAGTACGAAGCATTTCGGACCTCGCGCGCTCCGGACTGGAGATCCTGGTCGCCGAGGAGCGCGGCTACACGCTTAACGGTTTGACCGAGCGAGTGACTGCCTTGAGCGGGTTGATTGCGGGGTTGTCCGGAACCATCCAAGGCCTTACCGAGATCGTGAGCAACAAGAAGCTTGACGCCTCGCTGGAAAAGGGAGCTTAGAGGAACCGATTATGCTCGACGCTGCTTGGTATGCCGTCGCGGTGCGAAGTAACTTCGAACGCATCGTGGCCCAGAGCCTGCGCCAAAAGGAGTACGAGGTTTTCTTGCCTTCGTACTTATCGAAGCGCCGCTGGTCGGATCGCACGAAGGTTGTGGAGTGCGCGCTGTTTTCGGGCTACTTGTTCTGCAGGATGGATTTACGCCAGCGCGTGCCTTTGTTGAACACGCCGGGAGTAGCTTCTATCGTCGGCATCGGCAAGTGCGCCGTTCCGGTCGAGGACTGCGAGATCGCGGCCCTCCAAAGACTTGTCGAATCGGGTTTGCCGGTGGCGCCCTGGCCGTTCCTCAAGGCCGGCCAGTTCGTTTATATCAATCGCGGGCCGTTGGCGGGGGTGGAAGGTATTGTGATCGCGGCGAAGAATCGCAGCCGGCTGGTGGTATCGGTCGAGATGCTGCAGCGCTCCGTAACGGTTGAGATAGAGAACGATTGGGCGGAGCCCAGCAGGCCGGCTTACTCGAGAAGCGCAGAATACATGCCGGCATGCCAGCCGGCGAGCCTGAGTTATGCGACTGTGAGGAGATCGTTGTGAGCGTTCTTCAACTGCAAGTTAGTCATCCCGCATTGTCGGCGCGATCGGTGATCAGGGCGCTATGGAAGTGGAAGGCGTTCATTGGCGTGCTATGGCTGGTGGGCATCGCGCTGAGCACGGCCTTCCTGCTCAGTTTGCCTCGGGTCTACACGGCCGATGCGCTGATTGTGGTTGAAACGCAGAAGATTCCCGAGAACTTCGTGGCGCCGACCGTCCAGACCGGGTTGGAAGCGCGGCTGGATCAACTCAAGCAGCAGGTGCTCAGCCGCGAGCGTCTATGGAGCCTGATCCAGGAATTGAACCTCTATCCGGGGCTGCGGAAGAAGCGGACCAGGGAAGAAGTCCTGGAAGTAATGCGCCACGATATTACTATCGGCCTGGAACGGGGATGGAGCGCCAACCGGCCGGGCGCCTTCCGGGTGTCTTACCGGGCGTCTTCGCCTAAGATCGCCGCCCTGGTGGCAAACAAGGTCGGCGACTTCTTCAGCACCGAGAATCTGCGCGAGCGGGAGCAGGAAGCCAACGGCACTTCGCAGTTCCTCGAAAGCCAGCTCGAAACCGCCAAGACGAATTTACAGGAGCAGGAAGCCAAGCTCCGGGAATTCAAGGTGACTTACAACGGCGAACTGCCCGAGCAGGAAGTGGGCATGTTGGCGGCGAACGGGCAGAACAAGACGGAGTTAGTGGGCATTCAGGACTCCATCGGGAGGGCCCAACAGAACAAACTGATCCTGGCGAGTTCGCTGGCCATGGCCGAGGACAGTGTCAGCCGGCTGCAAGACCTGGCCCGGCGGCAAGCGGCGCTGGACTCCTCTCCCGGCATGGCGGCCGGGCCGGGGCAGCCTGTCTTGCGGGGGCCGCGCGCAGACCTGGAACGCGTTCGCGCAAAGCTCGCCGATCTGCGGCTGCGCTACCGCGATAACCACCCGGACGTCCAGGCGCTGCTGCAGGAGCAGGCCGCACTGGAGAAGGCTGTCAGACAGGAAGCGGCCGAGGGGGTGGGCGATGCCACGGCATCCAATGACAAGAGAGCGCCAGGCGCAGCGGCTCTGGCCAACAGCGACCCTACACTTGTGACTGAGAAGGAGAAGGTAGCTACTCTTAAGGCACAGATCGCTCTGACCGATCGCGAAATCGAAGATCTCGAGAAGCGGCGGGAAAGGGTGTTGCGCGATGTCGGGGCCGTCCAGGGCCGCATGGACAAGCTGCCTATGAGAGAGCAGCAACTGTCCAGCCTTACCCGCGACTACGAGGCCAGTAAGGCGAACTATAAGTCTCTGCTCGACAAGAAGCTGGCGGCGGAAATGGCGGCAAACATGGAACGCTGGCAAAAGGCGGAACGCTTCGTGATGCTGGATGCCGCGCGCGTGCCGGAAAAGCCGACATCGCCGAATCGGCCGGTGTTCATGACTGGCGGAATCATGCTGTCGCTGGCGCTGGCCGCCGGCATCGCGTTTCTGTTGGAAACCAGACGGAACGTTTTTTTGGGCGAGTGGGAGCTGCCGGCCGGCACGGTGGTCGTCGGCAGGATACCGAAGATGATGGTCGAGATTCCGCAGGTCTAAGTCACTATGTATCTTGAGTCGTTTGGTCTCAAAAAGAAACCGTTCAGCCTGACGTCGGATCCGTCCATGCTGTATTTCACGGATTCGCACCGCGAAGCTTTGGCCGTTCTTTGTTATGGCCTGTTGGAACGTAAAGGGCTGATCCTGCTGCTGGGGCACGCGGGCACCGGAAAAACGACGCTGCTGGCCCGCGCGGTTCTGGGGCTGCCTCCCAGCCGGGTCCAGTTTGCGTCCATCGTCAACCCCACGTTCACCTCGGCGGAGTTCATGGAGACAGTGCTGCTGGGCTTCGGCATTCGAGAGATTCCGGCGAGCAAGCCGCAGCGGCTGGCGCGGCTGGAGAAATATCTGCTGCAAACGCAGATGGAAGGCAAAATCGCGGCGCTGGTCGTGGATGAGGCCCATAAGCTGAGCGCGGATGCGTTAGAGGAAGTACGCCTACTGGGCAACCTGGAAAGGCGTTCCGAAAAGTTGCTGCAGATTATTCTCGCCGGCCAGAATGAGTTAGCCGCTACCATGAACCGCGACGATTGCGCGCAATTGAAGCAACGCGTTTCGCTGCGGGTGTCGCTGCGGCCGTTGGCGGCGGCGGAAGTGGGCCGGTATATCGCTTGCAGGTGGGCGCGGGCCGGCGGCCGGCAGCGGGCGCCGTTTTCTCCGCAGGCCGTCGAACTCGCCGCCCGTGTGTCTCAAGGCATTCCCCGCCTGATCAACGTGGTTTGCGACAACGCACTCATGGTGGCGTTCGGGGAGCAGAGCCAGGTGGTGGAGGCCAGTCATGTGAGTCAGAGTTCGGTGGAACTCGATTTACTTGACGGCGCGGCGGAAGACATCCAGGACCTTGAGCCGATCGCAGACGTCCAGACACTTTCGCCGAGAAACAAGCTAAGTGCGTCCGGCCGGTAAGCGGAGGTGAGACTATGGGCAAGATATTGAACGCGCTGAAGACCGCCAACGGAGACATCCCCGACTTAGTCTTGCAGTGCCTGGACGACGTGCGCGAAGCGCCGGCCGTCCGCCATAAGGAGACGAGGCCGGTCCACGGCCGGCGTCCGGCTGCGGCCTCCGTAGTGGAGAGCATCTTCGAAAAGACACCCGTGGTCCGGCTGCCGCAACGGGAAGTCAGTTACGACAGGCCGGAACCGGCCGAGGAAGTTTGGCTGGAAGCGCCTGAGATGCAGCCGATAGCCGGGCTCGCCGATATGGGGACGAAGCCCGCGGTCAGGCCGGTATCCTTCCGCATTTCAGACTCAAGCCCGCTGCTGTCGCCCAAGCAAGAGGACCGCCGGGCCGCCGAGCAATACAGAATCATCCGCACCAAGATCTTCCATCAGGTTCCGGGATCGTCCATCACCGTGATCTGCAGTCCTGGCATGGGCGATGGAAAGACGGTCACTTCGGTGAATCTGGCGGCTGCGCTGGCGCACAAGAGCGAGGATAAAGTCATCCTGATCGATGCGGACCTGCGCCTTTCCAAGGTCCATGAACGCCTGGGCATACCCAACGCGCCGGGCTTGGCGGAGGTGCTTGCCGGCACCTGCGCGCTGGAAGATGCCATGCTCCGCGTGGAGCAGTTGCCCAACTTCTATGTGCTGCCCGCCGGACAGGCGGAAGTGAATCCGACCGAGTTACTCGATTGCTCTAACTGGCGTGCGCTTCTGGTGCGGTTGCGCGAAGAGTTCCGGCGGACGATTGTGGACTCTCCTCCGGTGGAAGCCGTGGCGGACTACGATCTGATCGCCGCAAATTGCGATGGGGTCGTCCTGGTGGTGCGTCCCGACCACACCAGCCGGCCTCTGTTGGCGAACGCTCTCGCCAAAGTAAAAGGCAAACTGATCGGAGTTCTGATCAACGACGTGGAGGACTGGTTCCTCTGGAAGCGCGGATCGCCAAGTTACCATTACTATCAGAATGGAGCGCGGGGTAAGGAAGGAACCAAGGCGGCCAAGTGATGAACCTCGCCGGGAAGGCTCGCCCAAGTCTCCGACTGGTGTGGGCGCGCCTGTTACAAGCAAGCGGATGTATGTGGTGGGCGCAGCGCCAATTACGCCGCCGCGGCGCAGTCATGGTGTTGACATTCCACCGTGTCCTCGACGATGCGGAATCTCGGCTCACCTGCAGCTTGCCTGGGATCGTGGTTCGCCGCCGAACGTTCGAGAGTCTCGCGGCATACGCCGCCAGACAATACGAGGCGGTGGATTTCGAGCAGGCGGCCGAAGCGGGAGCAGGCAAGCTGCGCGTGATGTTCACATTCGACGACGGCTGGAAGGATAACTACACCAATGCGCTGCCTGTGATGCGCAACTGTGGGATGCCGGCGACGGTGTTTGTTTGTCCCGGGCTGATCGGGCGCACCCTCCCATTCTGGCCCGAAGCGATCGCCTCACTGCTGGGGGAGGCCTCCCCGCCGGTTTCCGGCGCGGAGATCGAGTCGCTCATCGAGACCCTGAAGACCTACTCCACGGAACGCCGTCAGCAGTATATCGCCCGCCTTTGCGAGCTGCATGCGCCGGCCGGCGGCAAGCATGCCTACAACGGCGACCGGACTGTGTCGTGGGACGAGATTCGGGAAATGGATGCGGCGGGCATAAGGGTCGGCTGTCACACACATACCCACCAGATTCTGACCACGGTTCCTCCGCAGACTGCCCGCCAGGAGGTTCGCGAGTCCAAACGCGCTATTGAAGCGGCGCTGCGCCGGAGTTGCAACTTATTCGCTTATCCGAATGGGAACACCTCTGCGGCGACGCGGCAAATCCTGGCCGAAGAGGGTTTCACCGCGGCATTCACCACCGAAAGAGGAGCCTGGACCAGCGGCAGCGACCCGATGGCTATCCCGCGAGTCAACGTCTGTGAGCAGAGCGTGGTGGGACTGACCGGCCGGTTCTCGCCGGCGATGTTCCAATACAACGTGTTCTGGAAGGCCTGGCGCGCCCTGCGAACCGAACGGCGCGTGCCGGCGAAACCGCGCCGCGAAGCGGTACTTAGTCAAGCATAAGTCACTCCGTGACAATTCTTCAGTTAATCAGCAGCGAGGGATACTACGGCGCCGAGAGCATGCTGCTGGCGCTGGCGCGGACCTTGCCGGGACTCGGCTGTCGCAGCCTGGTCGGCGTCTTTCGCGATGCCCGCTCGCACAACGGCGAATTGGAAAAACGGGCGGCGCAGTCCGGTCTCCAAGTGGAAACCGTGCCATGTACCGGCCGGTGGGACTGGAAGACAGTGGGCCGCATTCGTCAGTTAGTGGAAGCCAGCGGTGTGGATGTGCTGCATACACATGGTTACAAGGCCGATGTCTATGGCGCGGTGGCTGCCTGGCCGGATCGCGTGGCGCTGGTGGCCACGTGCCACAACTGGCCCAGCCGCCTGCCGAGCATGCGCGCCTATGCCGCAATCGACCGGTTGGCGTTGCGTCATTTTGACCGAGTCGCCACGGCGTCCCGTCCGGTGGCCGAGTTTCTGCGCCGCTGGAAGGTTCCGGCCCGCAAGTTGAAGACGATCCCCAACGGCGTCGATATGGAGCCTTTCCGCGAGGCCGCGCCATCGCTGCGCGGGGAACTCGACGCCGGCTCAGACCGGCTGGTCGGCTTCGTGGGAAGACTGGTGCCTGAAAAAGGAGGCGCCGTACTCCTGACCGCCGCCCAGTCCGTGTTAGCTGTGTTTCCGCAAGTGAAGTTCGTCTTCGCCGGCGAGGGCCTGGCCCGCGCCGAATGGGAAGCGTTGGCCCTGAAGCTGGGCATCGCCTCCAAGGTTATTTTTGCCGGGAGACGGGACGACATGCCCGCCGTCTATGCCTCGCTCGACATCGTCGTGCTGCCATCCTTCCAGGAAGCCATGCCCATGTGTCTGCTCGAAGCTTTGGCCGCGGCAAGACCTGTAGTGGCCACCGCCGTAGGCGCCATCCCGAAAGTAATCGTTCCCGGAGTCACGGGATTACTCTTCGAACCCGGAGATGCCCGCGCCCTATCGATGTCTCTGCTGCGGCTGCTCCGCGATTCGGAACTTGGGCGCACCCTGGGGAGCCACGGCCGGGCGCACGTCGCGCGGCATTTCGCCGCCGAGGTAGTGGGCCGGAGTTATATCGGTTTATATCAAGAGGCCCTAAACGAGCATTGCCCCCAGACGGAAGTTCCGGCAGTGTGGCAACGGAGCCGTTCATGACAGCCACAACCGCAGTGCAACTGACGATCATTGTGGCCTGCCGCAACGAGAAAAGCCACATTCGCCAGTTCATGGACTCGCTGCTCGAGCAGGATATGTCCGGCATGACATGGGAAGCGATTATCGCCGACGGCATGAGCGGCGATGGCACGCGCGAGATCCTGCGGGAGTATGGCGCGCGCCATTCCCAGTTGCGCATCGTCGATAATCCGCGGGGTGTGGTGTCGCCGGGCCTGAACACTGCCATTCGCGCGGCCCGCGGCGCCATCGTCATTCGCATGGACGCCCACACCTCCTACGCGCCCGACTATTGCCGGCGCTGCGTGGCGGAGCTGGAGCGCACCGGAGCGGATAACGTGGGTGGTCCGGCGCGGACTCGCACCGAAGGGACACGCGCGCGCGCGTTCGCCGCCGCCTATCATTCGCCGTTTTCAACCGGCGCCCGATTCCACGACGAGAATTACGAAGGCTGGATCGACACGGTACCTTACGGCTGCTGGCGCAAAGAGACTCTGGAACGCCTCGGCCTTTTCGACGAGTCGCTGGTGCGCAATCAGGACGACGAGTTGAACTTACGGCTGACGCGGGCGGGCGGGAAGATCTGGCAAAGTCCGGATATCGTGTCCTGGTATTCGCCCCGAGCTACTCTCCCGGCTCTGTTCCTGCAATACTTCCAATACGGCTTTTGGAAAGCGGCAGTGGTGCGCAAGCACAGGCTTCCGGGTTCGTGGCGGCACCTGGTGCCGGTAACGTTCGTGCTGACCCACTTCCTGTTGTTCGCGGCGGCGATCGTCACGGCTGCCGCCGATACCAGGGAATTCGCACTGGTCAGCCGCTTGTGGCTGGCGCTGGTTCTGACATACGCCGCGGCCAACGGGGCCGCATCGGTCGCCGCCGCAAGGAAATCAGGCTGGGCGACTCTCCCTTATCTGCCGGCCGTGTTCACCGTGTATCACTTCTCCTGGGGATTAGGCTTTCTCGCGGGCTTCCGGTGGTTCCTTCCGGGCGCTGTGCAGCCCGCCACTAACAAGTCTCTCTTCACGCGGATTTCGCGTTAATCGGATCGGCAACATATATGCGCAGGTTAGTTGACATCGCCGTCGCCTTAGTGGCGCTCGCCGCCTTGAGTCCGCTCCTGGCGGCGATCATGCTGGCCGTCTTCATCTCGTCGCCCGGTAACCCTTTTTATGGCGGTTGGCGGGCGGGCAAAGACGGACGAAGATTCAGGATGTGGAAGTTCCGCACCATGATCGACGGCGCGGCGAAAATGGGCCCGATTACCGGCAAGAACGACCCGCGAGTAACACCATTGGGCCGTATCCTGCGCAAGACCAAGCTCGATGAACTGCCGCAGTTCTTCAATCTTCTGCTGGGCGACATGACGCTGGTCGGGCCGCGGCCGGAGTCGCCCGAGATCGTGGCGCTGTATACGCCCGGCCAACGCGTAGTACTCGCGGTCAAGCCAGGCGTTACTGGAAAGGTACAGCTCGATAGCGACGATGAGTCCGAGACCATTCCGGAGGGCGTGCATCCTTACGACTATTACTTGACCCACTTAATGGACCGCAAGCTGCGCATGGATCTCGATTACCTGCGCGGGCGCACTGTATTCACGGACGCCAAGATCGTTCTGGCAACCGCGGGCCTGGTGTTCCGCGCATTTGCCCGGCGTTAACCGGGCCGTTCATTTATCAACTTCACTGGAGAACTTATTATGCAATCGGGTGTTCAAGTACCCTATCACCGCCCCAGCATCGGGGACGAAGAAATCGATGAAGTGGTTCGCACGCTCAAATCCGGCTGGCTCACTACCGGTCCCCGGACCGCTCAGTTCGAGCAGGAATTCGGCGCTTATGCCGATGTTCCGCACGCGCTGGCCGTAAACTCATGCACCTCGGGACTGCACCTGGCGCTCGCGGCGCTGAATATTGGCCCGGGGATGGAAGTGATTACCACCCCGCTGACGTTCTGCGCGACAGTCAACACGATTATCCACACCGGTGCGACGCCCGTGCTGGCGGACGTGGGGCCGGACGGAAACATCGATCCAGCCTCCATTCAATCGCGGATCACCGGCAAGACGCGGGCTATCGTCCCCGTGCACTTCGCCGGGTTGCCGTGCGATATGGACGCCATCTGGTTCCTGGCCAGGCGGCACGGCCTCGATGTGATCGAGGATTGCGCGCACGCGGCGGGCGCCTTCTACAAGGGCGGGCATGCCGGCGCGGCCAGTCCGCTGACCGGTGAACACAGCGCCGCTTCGGTATTCAGCTTCTACGCGGTCAAGAATCTCACTACGGGCGAGGGAGGCATGGTTCTTACCCATGACCAAGAACTGGCTTCCAGGATGAAGATCCTGTCTCTGCACGGAATCAGCAAGAATGCCTGGAACCGATACTCCGACCGTGGACACTGGGGCTACGAAGTGCTGGAGTCCGGCTACAAGTACAACATGAGCGACATTCAGGCTTCCATTGGGATTCATCAACTGAGAAAGCTGGAAGGGTTCATCGAAACCCGCACCCGGTTCGTGGAGCTGTACAACAGCCTTTTGGCGGATGTCGAGGAAGTGGAGCGGCCGCCCGAGAAGCCGGACTGCCGGCACGCATGGCACCTATATACATTGCGCCTGAACCTCGAGCGGCTGGCCATCGGACGCGACGAGTTCATCGAGCAACTCAAAGACCGCGGCGTGGGGACCAGCGTCCATTTCATTCCTATCCCGCTGCATCCCTTTTTCGCATCGCGCGCCAAGCTGCGCCAGAACTATTGCCCAAGGGCCCTGGATCTCTATCCCCGCTTGATCTCTCTGCCCCTGTTCCCGGCCATGACCGAGGATCAGGTGGAGTACGTCGCTAAGGCCGTCACGCAGATTGCCCGGAAATCGCGGAAGCAGGTCTGGGCAGCGATGGCCGCGGCGGGCGATTAACTCTCCGACGACTAATAAGTTGACAAGAAATGGTGGACTATTGAAATGAAACCGGCGAACGTTGTTTCAGGTTTCCTCCGCATTACGCTGCGCGTGATTGCCGACTTCCTCATCGTGCAGATAGCCATGCTGGCTGCGCTGATGGTGGTGGCTCTGCAGTTACAGACCGGCTCCGAACACTCCGTGCGTATGGGGTTGACCGACCTGCGTCACTATTACATCACGTTGTTTCTGCCTCTCTCGATTCTTTTCCCCGGCTTCTACGCTCTCAGCGGCTTATATACGACTTCCCGCACTTACAGCACCGCCCTGGCGTTGCGTCGGGCTGCATCGAGCGCCGGCATCGCGGCGCTGGGCATGTTGTCCGCCAGCTTTCTGCTGCCTGACTCGCAGACTCTGCCGCGCATGGCCGCTGTCATTTTTGCGACGCTCGTGATTCTAGGCACGCCGGGCATCCGTTGGCTGAAACATACGCTGTTTGAGCATGAGAGAGCGGAGCGTCCCGCAACCGTGCCGCGCGGCAACCTCGTTTTGGTGGTGGGCGGTGCGGGTTACATCGGATCGATTGTGGTGCGCATGCTCCTCAAGCGCGGATTCCGCGTGCGCGTGTTGGATAGCCTGGTCTACGGCGCATCCGCTATCGAAGATGTGCTCGGCCATCCGCGCCTGGAGTTCATGCGGGGCGACTGCCGCAACATCCAGGACGTGGTCAGCGCCATGCGCGGCGCGGGCGCGGTGATTGATCTGGCCGCCATAGTCGGCGACCCGGCTTGCGACCAGGATCACAAGACTGCGCAGGAGATCAACTACGCAGCCACCCGTATGATGGTGGAAATCGCCAAGGGCGAACAAGTCCAGCGCTTCATTTTTGCCTCCAGTTGCAGCGTGTATGGCGCATCCGAGCAAGTGATGGACGAGAACTCCCAGGTCCAGCCGATCTCGCTTTACGCCGATACCAAGGTCGATTCCGAGCAAGCGCTGCTGGCCGCCGCCAATGGCAGCTTCCATCCCACTATCCTTCGCTTCGCCACCATCTTCGGGTTGTCGCCCCGTCCGCGATTCGATCTGGTGGTCAATCTGCTGACGGCGAAGGCCCTGAAAGAGAGGGTTGTCACCATCTATAACGGCGAACAGTGGAGGCCGTTCCTGCACGTCGCCGATGCCGCAGCGGCCATCGTGCGCGTGTTGCAGGCGCCTGTCGGGCTGGTTGGCGGTCAGATCTACAACGTGGGCGACAGCCGGCTGAACTACACCCTGACGGATGTGGCGGCCAAGCTAGTCAAGTTCTTTCCCAACACCCGCGTCGAGCACATCGAAAATTCCGACCGCCGCAGTTACCGCGTCTCCTTTGAGAAGATCAAAGGCCACCTCGGCTTCACCTGTTCCAAGACCCTGGAGGACGGCATTCACGAAATCAAGGCCGCCTTCGAAAGCGGACAGATATCGGACTACGGCGCGGCATTGTATAGCAATGTCAAGTATCTGAAGCAACACGGGAGCCCGCTGCAGACCGACCGGCTCGGATCGCAAGTCATGGCGGCCCTGGCGCAGAAGGCATAAGATGCCGCCAGTTATATCCGTTATCGTTCCGGCGTTGAATGAGGAAAGCGTCATTGGACGTTGTCTGGCTTCGTTGCAAGAACAGGACCTGCCACCGGCCTGTTTCGAAGTGATTGTGGTGGACAACGGCTCGGTAGATCGCAGCAGGGAGATCGCGGGGAGCTTCGGCAGTACGCTGTCGGTGACCGTGCTGGAAAGAAGCGGTGTGCGGATTTCGGCTCTCCGGAACTTCGGTGCGGCCATGGCCAGGGGCGAGTCTGTCGCCTTCCTGGACGCGGATTGCGTGGCTCCCCGGCATTGGTTGCGGCAAATTGTCGATCTGCTGCGCGCGGACGATTTTCGAATCGTGGGCGCGCAATATCGCATCCCGGCAGATTCCTCCTGGGTGGCCAAGGCCTGGTATGGCGATCTGTGGCGGACGAAAGACGGACCCGTGTCGTATGTGCCTGGCGGCGACCTGGCAGTCGGCCGCGAGTTGTTCCTGAATCTCGGCGGCTTTGACGAGACGATTGTGACCAGCGAAGACACCGAGTTCTGCGAACGCGCGGCCGCGTCGTCGGTGCCCATACTAGCCATACCCTCGCTGAGTGTCGTGCACTTAGGCACGCCGCAGACTCTGGAGGGATTCTATAGAAAGCAGTCCTGGCACGGTATCAATGTCCACAGAGTATTTCTGCGCGACATCCTTCACTCGAAGTCGCGCAAGGCGATGTTGTTTGCCGTATATATGCTGACCAGCATCGTCGCGGCAGTAGCCAGTCTGTGCGCTGGGGCGATCTCCGGCAACGTTGCCGAAGCGCTCGCCGGCGCTGCTATGTTGGCGATGGGCCCATTGGCGCTGGCTGTACTTGCCAGCATGGAGCGCCAGAAGTGGAGCCTGCTGCCTCCGCTGACCGTGCTCTATGCGGCTTATGGGGTCGCCCGCGCAATGTGCTTGCTAGGTGTCGGTGGCGCGCGCAAACCGCGCACTGCCGCCGGCATTCCGCCACACGCTGGCCAGGCGACCGAACTTCTGGGCTAATCCAGGTTAGACTGCTATGTCCCTCCACTTTGGCGCCGAAGGATCCATCGCCATCCTTCTCTATCTCGGCGCTATCGCCGCCGTTCTCGCCAGTATCTTCTGGCGCCCGGTGGTGGGCATCTTCTATCTGGTGCCGCTGATCCCGCTGCAGACCATGCGTTATCGCCTCAACGACTTTCCTCTCGGCGCCAGCGTAGTCACCATCGTCCTTGTCGCGGTCGCCATCGGCGTAATACGACGGAAAGGGACGGTTCTCCCGAAGACACCGTGGACGGTTCTCATAGGCATCTATGCGGTTTTTACGTTTCTTTCGCTGATACTGGGATCTTCCTACCTTGGCTTGCCGCTTCCATTCCCGGGGAGCGAGAGGTTCTCCGTCTGGGCGGATTACATGATGATGCCGGCGCTGCTGCTGTTGGTAGCGGCGGTTGAACCTAGCCGGCTTCAAATGAAAGGCATCATCGTCATGATGTGCCTCGCGGTGCTGGCGCTCGATCGTAACTTCCTGAGCACTGTGTCGGGCCGCGATTTCTCCGCTTTCTCCTATGACCTCCGCGATGCTGGAAGCATGGGTTATGCAGGCATCAACGGAATGGCCGCGTTCGAGGCGCAAGTCGCCATTTTCCTGCTGGCCCTGGCGGCCTTCGAAAAGAATCTTCTTCTCAAGCTGGGGTACTGGGCGCTTAGCGGGCTTTCGGCAGTCTGCCTGATGTATAGCATGTCGCGGGGCGGCTATGTGGCGCTCCTGGCGGGCTGGCTGTTCCTGGGACTGGCGAAGAAACGGTGGATGCTGGTGGCTCTGATCGCGTTCGTCTTCACATGGACCGCTCTGGTGCCCAATGCCGTCCGCGAGCGAGTCACCATGACTTATGACACCGGCGGGCTCGATCACTCGTCGGAAACCCGCATCACGCTTTGGCAGGATGCCATGCAGGTGTTCGACTCCAATATTGTACTGGGGTCTGGATTCAACACCTACGCCTATATGCACCGTGTGGGAGATTACGAGGACACGCACAACTTCTTCCTGAAGCTGCTGGTAGAGACCGGCATCTTCGGACTGGCGCTGTTCCTCTGGCTGTTGGGCAAGACCTTCCGGGTGGGACTTATGTTCTCCCGCCGCGCCAAGGATCCCTTTTATGCTTCCCTGGGGCTTGGCCTGGCCGGGTGGTTAGTGACGGCTTTTGTAGCCAATATGTTCGGGGATCGCTGGAACTATCTTCAGGTATGCGGCTATCTATGGGTGATCGCCGGTATGGTCGCTCACGCCCTTAAGGTTGAACAGGCCGAAGCGCAAGAGAGCGATGCGGCCGAAGATGTCGAAACGCCGCTGCCGGACGACGCGGTCCTGGCGTAACCATAACCAGCATGCCTATCTCAAGCTCAGTCGCCGGCGAAATGAAGAAGTTGCTCCAGCACTCGTCCCACTATCTGGCGGGCCTGTTCGGCGGTCTGGCAATCGGCTTCATCTCCTTTCCGATCTTCACGCGGATTTTCTCGGTCGCCGACTACGGCATGATCGACTTTATCCAGAAGATCCTGCTGGTGCCCACGGCTCTGTCCAAGGCCGGGATGCAGAACTCGGTACTCCGGTTCTATAACGAAAAGGAGTTCTCGTCGAACCGTGAGTCCGCGCGGAGTTACTACTCGACCATGCTTTTCGGCGTGGCCGCCATGGCTGTGGCGATCACGCTGGTTTTCCTGGTTGCAGTAAAATTCCTGTTGAGACATCTCATCGACGGCCCGCTCGCGACCCTGCTCTTGTTTGCATCGGCGTTGATCCTGCTGCGCGCGATCGAATCCATCCTGCTGTCTTTCCTGCGCATCGAGGAGCGGACCGCGGCATACAACGCGGCATCGGTTCTGATGAAAGCGGCCATGGTCGGCACGGTTTGCGCGTTTCTGCCATGGCTTGGGCGTTCTGTCCGAACATATTTGTCCGGCACGATGGCTGCCGAACTGGTTTTCGTCACCGTTCTGGTAGCGTGGCTGTTCCGGCGTCGGCTACTGAGCGCCATCAGTTTCGACCGCGCACTATTCCGCTCCGCAGTCGGATTCGGCTTGCCGCTGGTCTTCTATGAATTGGCGGGCGTCATTCTGCTGACAGCCGACCGTGCCTTGGTGCGGTATTATCTGGGTGGCGAAGCCCTGGGTTACTACTCGGTCGCTTATGGCTTGTCGCAATATGTAAACGATCTGATGACGGTGCCTCTAGGTCTGGCCATTTTGCCCATCTACTTGCGGCTCTGGTCGGCGGAGGGACGCGCCAGGACGATCGAATTTCTCCACTTATCGCTGGACTTCTATCTGATGGCCGCCGCCGGCATTTACATGCTGGTGACGCTAGGATCGCACGATGCATTGGTGCTGCTCGCCTCGCCGAAATATCTTGGCGCGGACCGGCTCATTCCGTATCTCGTGGGCGGCCTGCTGATCTACACCACGCATGTCTTTCTGTGCGCCGGTCTTCTCATTCAGAAGAAGACGGGCACCATGGCCCTGGCGCTGATCTGCTCCACCGCGCTGAATGTTGTCTTGAATTGTGTGCTGCTGCCGCGCATGGGCCTGCAGGGAGCGGCGGTCGCGCTGCTGCTGACGCACATCGTTACGATTCTGCTGTTGTGGCTGGCGTCGTCCCGCATTCTGCCGATCGGCGTGCGCGCCGCCGCGCTGGCCAAGTATGGGGCCGCCGGGTTGGCGGGGTGGGCGGCCGCTTCCCAGATCGCGCTTCCATCGCACCTTCTTAACCTGGTGTGCCGCTGCGCGGTGGGCATCGCGGTATATGCCGGCGCGCTCTTACTGCTGGACTCCCGCGTACGCTCGTTACCATCGTATCTGTTGCGCAGCCGGCGCAGTCAGTCTGTCGAGGCAGGCATCGCCGCCGAGCCGGTCCTCAGCGAGGCCGAGGAGCCGGAGGAGGTCTGCAAATGATGCCCCGCGTGAGTGTCATCGTACCAGCTTATAACGCGGCTGTCTATCTGCCCTATGCGATCGACAGCGTGCTCGCCCAAACGTACCTGGATTGGGAAATCGTGATTGTGGACGACGGCAGCACCGATCATACGCGCGCGGTCGTGGACTCCTACCGTCCTCAGTTGCATGACAAGCTGCAGTACATCCATCAGCCCAATCGGGGCGTGTCGGCTGCCCGGAACAACGGCATCCGAGCGGCCCGCGGCGAATTCATTGCCCTGCTCGATGCCGACGACGTCTGGTTGCCACACCATTTGGAGCGCGGCGTTCAAGCCATGGATGCCGACGCAGCCGCCGGTCTGGTGCATGCCAGAGTCGCTCGCATCGATACGCGAGGATCGGTGACCGGCCAGCTCAAAGTCGAGCCCAAGTATCTATCCGGGAAAATCGCTCGCCACATTTTTACACGCCGGGCGCACATCATTTGCTCCACGGTCATGTTCCGGAAAAGCTGCCTGCCTGCGGATGGCTGGTTCGACGAAACTATGCGCGCCACGGAAGATCGCGACCTTTGGTTCCGGATGGCGTCGCGGTACCAGGTTACGTACATCGACGAGGTGCTGGCGTATTACCGGATTTCACCCTCGTCCACGACCTCAAACCTGGACGGATTGCTGAAGGCGCAATTGTATTTCGTCGCCAAGCACTCTAAGTCCGGCATGGCCACGCGGCTGGAGCAGCTTCAGGCTTTGGGAAACATATATAGGGAATTGGGCGATTCGCTCTTCCGGGGCGGCGCGGTCACGAAGGCCATCGGCAGCTATCTTCGGGCGGTAGCTTACAACCCCTTGAGCGTACCCAACGTATACATGCTCGTCCGGGCGATAATGGACCCAGTGGTCAGGGTCTGCGTTACGGCAACCCGGTTGAGCCGCGCAGGAACGTAAATGGAAAAGCTGCTGGTAGCATGTGCCGCACTGCTGGGCGCAACGGCGTCCTGGGGAGCAGGCCCGCGTGTATTCTTCACCGACCTGACGAGTGGCCCAAAATCCGGAGGTCAGAGCAACGCTGGTGCTTTCGTCACGATTTACGGCAGGAACTTTGGCGCAACGCGCGGCGCTTCTTCGGTCACTATCGGCGGTGGCCCGGCCAGTTCCTACTCTTTGTGGACCGATACTAAGATCGCCATTCAACTCGGCGCTAAGGCAGTCACAGGCAACATTTTGGTGACAACACTGGCGGGCGCTTCCAATGCTGCGCCCTTTACCGTTCGGGCGGGGAATATCTATTTCGTCGCCACCAACGGCAGCGATAGCGGCAGCGGCAAGTACTCGTCCCCGTGGCGGACCCTGATGCACGCGCGGGACACCATGCGGCCGGGCGATATTGCCTACGCGATGAACGGTGTGGCGCAGACCGCTGACGATGGCTCCGGATGGCAAACCTCACTGTTGCTGCGCAGCGGTGGGACGGCTGCCGCCCCCGTGGCATTCGTCGTATATCCCCAGGCCACCGCAACTATTGGCAGCAACACGGGACCTCCCAGCGGCGTCCGGTCGGCTCCTCAAGGCGAAAGTTATCCGAATTACTGGGTATTCGCGGGCTTCACCTTGCGCGGGCAAACCTCCGCCATGGCTCTATGGGGCAGCACGGGTTGGCGGATCATTGCGAACGATATGTCGTGTCCCAATGGCACCGAAGCCACTGCTTGCATGGGTACCGTCGAATCCTCTTCCATGGCGTTCTACGGCAATAATGTGCATGACAGCGGCGTTGCTACGGCTTCGGCTCTGTATCATGGCGTCTACTTCGGCACCGACAGCAATCACCTGGATATCGGGTGGAATACGATCGCCAACGTGCATGGCTGCCGGGGTATCCAAATCCATTCGACTCCGCAGAGCGGCGAGCCCAACTCCGGACTGAACCAGTACGACATCAGCATCCACGACAACACCATTCACGACACCCAGTGCGATGGCATCATCGTGGACACCGTCGATCCCTCCAAGGGTCCGATTTCGATATACAACAACGTCATCTATAACGCCGGCGAAGGTCCCAATAATCCCGAGCGGAGCGGCGGCTGGGCTTGTATCTACGTTCCGGCGTCCACCGAACGCGGTACGAGAGGCGCGGGCGTAGTCGATATCTACAACAACACCTTATATGCCTGCGGCACTTTCACTAGCCCGCCGTATGGGAGTGCCAACGCCGGGATCGTTTACGGCGGAGGCACCGCGGCGATCTATCTGCGCATTCGCAATAACATCGTCTATCAAACGACGACCAGCCTGCACCGTTCGGGCGTCCCCTATCTGGTGATTTGGAATCCGCTCACGCGCGCGGTCTGCGCGGATTCCGGCAATTGCTCCTGGATTCGGGGATCGAACAACCTGTTCTACGGCAGCGGCGCCGCGCCGCGGAACACCAATATCGTGAATTCGGTAAACGCCAACCCGCAGTACACCGGGTTGTCTCAGTGGGACTTCCACTTACAGGCGAACAGCCCCGCGCGAAACAAGGGCGTCGATACAGGTCTCCAAACCGATCGGGATGGAGTCGCCCAAGGCGGCGGCGAGGGTCATGACATCGGCGCTTTTCACTTCGCGCACGAGGCTTCGCCTTGATCGGATGCGGATGGAAGCCAGGAGTCAGAAGTCAGCCCAGCCACCGGCGGCGCGATTCCGCTACGAACTGTGGGGCGGGCAATTCTGCCCGGGGGCCCCTCTGGGGACGGCTTTTCAGCCGGCTTGGCCGCCTGAAAGGCGGCTGCGGCCAAGATTGGCCGCCCCACAACCAGCTTCTCGCGGAACCAGCGGGTTGGAGGGGAGCCACAGACCAGAGGTCAGAAGCGCAGCGCCCCGCCGCATGCGCGCTCGGTCGATGGCGTTGATCCTACTTACCACGTTAGCGCTGGCATCCCCGGGTTTGTGGGCGCAGGCCCCCGTCCTGTTCTTCAGCGATATCACCAGCGGACCCAATACCGGCGGAGAGAACGGGAACGGCGCTTATGTCACGATTTACGGCAACTACTTTGGCGCTTCCCAGGGCAGCTCCACGGCTACTGCCGGCGGCGGGGTCATGGTCAACTGCAAGATCTGGGGCGCGGCATGGCTGTGGTATCAGAAACTCGCCTGCCAGCTTGGGCCGGGCGCGGTGAGTGGCGATGTCGTGGTCACCGTGAATGGGCTGTCTTCCAACCCGCTGCTATTCACTGTCACTGCCGGCAATATCTACTTCGTCTCGACCGCCGGCAGCGACAACAATCCCGGAACCTTCGCGGCCCCCTGGGCCACCCTATTGAATGCCCGCAACGTCATGCAGCCCGGCGATATCACTTACACCATGAACGGCGTGTCGCAGTCGGGCGACGATGGCACGGGCTGGGACTCCGCGTTCCTGCTTTCGGGCGGCGGACAAGGGAATTGGTGCTCCGCCTCCGGCCCGCCGCGCGCCCTGGTGACTTATCCCGGCGCCACCGTGACCATCGGCAATCCCACGGGTGGCTTGCCGGATTTCGGCCTGCGCACCAGCGACTGTCAAGGCAATTATGTCTTCGCCGGGATCGGCTTTCGCGGCCAGGCTCCGGCCCAGCCAAGCAGCGGAGCTAACTACCGGTTCGTCGCCAGCGACATCACCTGTCCCTACACGCAGGGCGCCGGCGGCGGCGCGTGCTTCGCAACCTCGCAGGCGAGTCACATCTCCTTTTACGGCAACCATGTCTACAACGCCGGTACTGCCGATGCCTCGGCGCTGTTTCAGGGCGTGTACTTCTCGACCGACAGCAACTATGTAGACATGGGTTGGAACCTGGTGGAGAATATACACGGTTGCCGCGGAGTGCAGGTGCATTCCTCTCCGCTCGGCAGCGGCGGCCCTTCCGACCCGACCGGTCACGATCAATACTCCATTTCGATTCACGACAACACCATTCACGACACCCAGTGTGACGGCATCATCGTCGACACGGTGGATCCCTCGCGGGGCCCTGTCTCGATTTACAACAACGTCGTCTATGACGCCGGCGAGGGGCCGGCTAACCCGGAAAATACCGGCGGCTGGAACTGCATCAATATCCCCGGCGGCACGGAAAACGGTCCCAACGGCAGCGGCACGGTGGAGATCTTCAATAACACTCTGTTCGCTTGCGGCACATTCGCGAATCCGCCTTACCCCAGCGATAACAATGGAATCGCGGAGAATGGCGATGAGCCGGAGGGCGCGCCGGCTATCTACGTCCACAACCGCAACAACCTGATTTATTCGGTGGCCACGGCGCTTTACCCGGCTGGGGTTCCATATTTTGTCGCCTGGAATCCGGTGACCGGCGGGCTGTGCGCGAATACGGACATTTGCCCGTGGCTCTACGGAACCAACAATCTGCTGTACGGCGCAGGGGCGCCTGTGGCCGATCTGACGGAGATCGTTGGGTCGGTGAATCGAGACCCGCTGGTGGCGAGCACTTCGCTCCCCGATTTGCACCTCACATCCGGCAGTCCGGCCAGCCAGGCGGGGGCTAGTATCGGCGACATCACCGTGTTCGGCATCGACAATACGGGGCGCGACCACGACGGACTACTGCGGCCGGCGATTCCGGCGATAGGCGCGTATGAGATCCCGAACCCCGGCGAGATAACACTTGGCATCAGGTTGGCCGCGGCGGGGCAGATCGAGCCGTTCGCCGCCGATTCGATCGTCTCGGCGTATGGCGCCAATCTGGCCGCCGGCACCGCTCAAGCGACTCTGCCGCTGGGAACCACGCTGGATGGCGTTACGGTGACCGTGACCGACTCGGCCGGAGTATCGCGCGCGGCGCTGCTGTTCTATGTGTCGCCAACGCAGATCAACTGCGAGATACCGGACGGCACAGCGCAAGGCGCAGCCACGGTCACAATCGCGAATAGGAATGGAACCAGCCAGACCGCCACGATCCGGATCGGCTCCGTTTCGCCGGGACTGTTCGAGCTGAACACTGCGGGGCTGGCGGCTGCCTGGGTGCTGCCGTTCATTTCCGGCGTCGGGCAGAATCCGCAGGCCGTATACCAGTTGAGCCCGATCAATGTGGTTCCCTTCCCGATAAGTCTGGGGCCTGCGACTGAACGGGCCTATCTTGAACTGTTTGGCACGGGCATCCGCAATGCTAAAAGTGTGACCGTCACGGTGGGCGGAGTGGGCGTGCCGGTCTTGTATTCGGCAGCGGCGCCGGGATTTGCGGGGGAGGACCAGGTCAATATTGGACCGCTGCCCCAGTCCCTGGCTGGCCAGGGCAGCGTGAACATTCTGCTGACAGCGGACGGAGAGGCGGCCAACACCGTCAATGTAACGATTCAGTGAGGTTCCCGGTCAAGACGTACACTCGTACTAGGACTCTAAGTAATGGGAGGAAGGGTACTTGGCGCCTCGCGGCTACGCATTGACAAATGTAATAAAGTCGGCGATGATACAGTTTCGCACCACCTCGCGTCTGCACGCTGCACTCGGAAACCACCGCTCGTGTGACAGAAAAGGCCGAAGGCTGCCGTGCCCCCCAGGACTAACCAAGTGACTATCAGTATGGAGCAGATCGTGGCCCGGCGGCCGCGGGTGGGTGTCACCGACATCTTTCACCGTAACGTGAGCCGTAGGGGAGTCTTGGCCAAGTTGTACGTTCTACTGTTCGGAACGCCGCATCTCGGCACCTTCGCTAACGGCATCTATCTTCGGCGCACAATCAGGCGCATGACTCCATCGTTTGTCTTGGATGCCGGTTGCGGAGATGGAACGCTGGCTTTTTATATGGCGTCCCGATTCCCCAAGGCCCGCGTCTTGGGAGTCGACATCGGAGAGCAGGGGATGCATACGTCCGAGAGCACTCTGGATATTTGCGCGAGGGTGCATCGGAGCCTGGCCCTCGACAACTTGGAATTCCGGCAGTTGGACCTTCGGCAACTGGATGCGCGGGAGGAGTTCGATTTCGCATACAGTTTCGATGTGCTGGAGCACATTGCCGAGAACCGGCAGGTGCTGCAAAACATCTACCGGGCGCTCATGCGCGGTGGTCTACTGTTGCTCCGCATACCGGCAAGGAACCAGAGACGCATCCTGAGCCGGCGCTTCACGAGCGAACACGAACGCTGGGCTCAAATCGAACACGTCGGCCAGCACTATGAAATGGATTCCCTGCAGGCTGACTTGAAACAGATTGGCTATGAGGTTTTGTCCGCCGAATACACGATGGGAAACTGGGGCCGGTTATCGTTTGAGCTTTCCGAGGCCATGCAGTACTACCGTGTGCCGCAGGCGCTTCAGATGCTCGGCATGCCCGCACTGAAGGCATTGCGGTTCGTCGATACCCACGCCGCGATCCGCGGCGGCGACGGGTTGCTGGTACTCTGCCGAAAGTAGCTCGCCTCACCTTACGAAAGTTCATATGAGAGCCATATCTATCGGTTATCACGACATCGTCGACGAGGGGCAGCGGCCGCCAAACGATGGCTCGCGCCATTCCGGGCGGTATAAGCTGGACCGCGGGCACTTCCGCGCACACATCGATTCGATCTGGCGCAGCGTTGGCCATGCATCGGTCCATGTGATCGACCGCGCGCGGCGGTGGCAGGGTGAAGTGCCTCTCTTCCTGACTTTCGACGATGGCGCTGTCAGCTCGTACACTTGCGTAGCAGGGGAACTGGAACAGCGCGGCTGGCGCGGACACTTTTTCGTCACCACCGACTGGACCGCGCGGCCCGGCTTTCTCGATCCGAGACAGATCCGGGAATTGCACGCGCGCGGACACGTCATCGGCAGCCACTCCTGTTCGCATCCGGCGCGCATGTCGAAGCTGAGCTGGGAGGAATTGCTGAAGGAGTGGAAAGAAAGCTGCGCGATACTGAGCGATATCCTCCAGGAACCTGTGGTGACCGCTTCGGTGGCCGATGGATATTACTCGCGCAAGGTCGGCAAGGCTGCCGCCGCGGCTGGTATCCAAGTATTGTTCACTTCCGAACCCAGCGCCAAAGTCTCGAATGTGGATGGCTGCTTGATCCTGGGCCGCTACTCGATCCAAAGCCACACGCCGGCCAGCGTGTCCGGGGCCATCGCCGCCCGGAATCGATGGCCGCGGTTGCGCCAGGCCATACTTTGGCAGGCCAAGAAACCCGTGAAGGCGCTGGCGGGCGAATCGTATTTCACGATCCGGCGGTTGTTGCTCTCGCGCGGGATTGCGTCCGGCAACTAACTCAAGAGCATGACTTACCTGCAACCGGTCTTTCGAGTCTGTGGGGCTGGTCTGGTACCGGTTGCATGGATGGATTTATTGATGTTCGCATAATACAGTGACAATTCCGGCGACAAATGTGCACTTCGCACTTTCCATCGGGCTGATGTGGGGCGGCCAATCTTGGCCGCAGCCGCCTTTTCAGGCGGCCAGGGCCGGCTGAAAGCCGGCTGCGGGCAGAATGCCCGCCCCACAAGATCCAAGCTGGTTGTCACTCTATTATGCGAGACTCAATAGCATAGCTGACCCCGCACGATTCACAATGACGCAATTGATTTCAAATCCTAAGCCCATCGCAGGAGGCCCGGTGGCGCCAACCGGCACCCCGATCCACGTCCTTTATCTCATCGATGTCCTGTGGGGGCTCGGGGGCGCCGAAGGAGTGTTGCTGCGCATCCCGGGGCTGCTGCCGAAGGATCGCTACCGCTGCACCATCGGCACGTTCCGGCTGCGGCCGGAGTCGCCGGTTTTCGACCAGCTTCCCTGCCCCGTACGGGAGTTTCCAGTCAGCCGGGTCTTCGGCATGGGAGCGCTGCGGGCGGCGCTCGATCTCAGGCGATTCATCCGTTCGGAGCGCGTCCAGATCGTCCACACTTTCTTCGAATCGGCGGACCTGCTAGGCGGTCTGGTGGCAAAGCTAAGCGGCGTTCCCGTGGTGATATCCAGCCGCCGCGACATGGGCATTCTGCGCTCCACCAGGCACCGCATCGCCTACCGCCTGATGAGCTCGCTGTTTAACCAGGTGCAGGCCGTTTCCGGAGCGGTTCGCGAGCAGACCATCCGGGCCGACCGCATCGACCCGGATAAAGTGGTCACCATTCCAAATGGAATCGAAATCGAAAAGTTGGCCGCCGCCGACGGGGCCGCCGCCTTGCACCATTTGCTCGGTCTGGAAGACGATTCACCCCTCATCGTCAGCGTGGGTCACATCCGGCGCGTGAAGGGCTTCGACGTGCTGCTGCGCGCGGCCGCGGAAGTTTGCCGGGTTTATCCCAAGGCCACTTTCCTGATTGTGGGCACCGTCCAGGAACCCGACTGCGACCGCGATTTGCGGGAACTGGTCCGCCAACTCGATCTGGAGCGCAACGTGCGCTTCCTGGGCAAACTGGAGAACGAGAGTGTGTGGTCGCTGTTGAAGTTGTGCGATGTGTTTTGCCAGCCTTCCCGCAGCGAGGGTATGTCCAACGCGCTGCTGGAAGCCATGGGCTGCGGCCTTCCTTGTGTGGCCACCGCCGTCGGAGGCACGCCCGAGGTTCTGGAGGATGGGCGAACCGGCTACATTGTCCCCAGCGAGGATTACCATGCGGCGGCCAATCGGATCATGGCGCTGCTGGGCGATCCCGAAGGCGCGCGGCAGATGGGCCTGCTGGCGCGGCGCGTGGTCGAGGAGCGCTTCTCGGCGCAAAGCATGATCCGCAGCATGGTCGGGATGTATGACCAACTTCTGGGAGGACGCCGGTAATGCCGGCACTGTCGGAGATGGATTTGGCGATCGCCGGGAGCCCGGTGAATGTTCGTTTGCACCGCGAGGTGCAAGCGATCCGCACGCTGGCCGAACTCGACCGCATTGCCTCCGGCTGGGAACGGCTGGCGGCGGATCGCAATCCTGTGTCGGATTTTGCGTACGCGCGCGCATGGGCCGCGGGGCTTGACGGCGCCCAGCGGCTGTTCGTACTGACGGCCGGCAACGCTGAGGATTTGGCGATCGCGCCCCTGGTGATCAACCGCGGCGGAGCAGGATGGCTGACTCTGCTGGCGGCGGAAATGTACGAGATTCTCGATTTCCTGGGTGCGGATGAAAGGGCTGTCGCGGAATTGGCGCGCGCCATCGTGCGCACGGGGCGTCCTCTCTACTTGAAACGCGTTCCCGCCGGCGCGCCGGTGGTCGCAGCCATCGAAGCCGCCTATCGCGGACGCGGCGTCGTGCGGCGGCGGCCCGCCGGCGGATCGCCATGGATTCCACTGGACGCATCCTGGACCGCACCCGAGATGCGGCTGGAGGCCGGACGCCGTTCGGATCTGCGCCGCGCCATGCGCCTGGCGGAGAAGATGGGCGCGGTGGAAACCGCCATCGTCACTCCCACGCGCGCGCAGTTGCCGCAACTTGTCGAGGAAACCTTTCAGGTGGAAGCGGCCGGGTGGAAGGGCGCGCATGGCACGGCCCTGGCGGCCGATCCCGTGCGCGGGGCTTTCTTCAGGCGCTATCTGGAGCAGGCCTGTGCCCAAGGCACGCTGCGGATGTGCCTGTTGCGTATTGGCGGGCGGGCGGCCGCCGCGCAGATCGCGATCGAAAGTGGCAGCCGGTTTGACTTGCTGCGCGCGGGCTACGACGAGCAGTTTTCGCGCTGCTCGCCGGGCATGCTGCTCACCGCGGAAAGCATCCGCTATGCCGCGCGCCGCGGCCTGCGCGCCTACGAATTCAACGGCAATGTCGAGCCATGGACAAAAGTCTGGACCCAGCACGAGCACGCCTGCTGTTCCCTGTGCGCCTATCCTTTCAGCCCGCGCGGCGCATGGGCGCTGTGGACGGACGGCGGGCGGGCGGCGGTGCGCAAGCTGCGGAGCAGGTTCAGGCCATGATTGCCTCCCCCTGGATGCCGCTGCTGCGAAAGGCCGCACGGAGTTATGTGGCGGGGCCTGAGCTGCGGGACGCTCTACGCCTGGCGCAGGAATTCGCGGCGCGGGGCGTGCCAGCCTCCACGCTTTGCTTTTGGGATGCCCAGGACGACATCCCCCGGCACGTCGCCGACATGTACCTGGCAACCGTGCGGGCCATCCAGGGCGCGCGCCTGGACTCTTATGTGTCGGTCAAAGCGCCATCGCTGGCGTTCGACGCCGGACTGGTCGCGGAAATTGCGGAAGCCGCGCGCGCGGCAGGAACTTGCGTTCACTTCGACTCGCTCGGAGCGGAGACGGCCGACGCTACCTTCGGGCTGATCGAGCGCGCGCGCGTGCACCAGGCGCAGCTCGGCTGCACCATTCCGGGGCGGTGGCGCCGCAGTCCGCGCGACGCCCAAACGGCCGCTCAGATGGGCCTGCGTGTGCGGGTGGTCAAAGGCCAGTGGCCCGATCCGGGCGCGGCTGTCGATCCGCGCGCCGGTTTTCTGGGCGTGGTCGACGCACTCGCGGGCGGCGCGACGCCTGTGGCCGTGGCCACGCATGAGCCGGTGTTGGCGGCCGCCGCCATTCAAAAGCTGCAATCCGCCGGCACTCCGTGCGAACTGGAATTGCTCTATGGACTGCCCAGCCGCGCGGTCCTGAAGGTGGCTCGCGAGCTGGCCGTTAAGGTGCGTTATTATCTGCCCTACGGCCACGCCTGGCTGCCCTACGCGCTCGGTCAAGCGCGGCGCGATCCGCGCATCCTGTGGTGGGTGCTGCGGGACGCTGCCAGAAACTAGTGTTGGGCGTGGCGCAGACGATCGTTGTTTGTCGTCTGCGCACCGTGCTCGAACTCGGCAGGCCACGAAAAACGATGGCCTGCACACTGCACTAGCCTCATGATAGCCATGGCCACCGGAACTCAACAAACCGACGCGCCCGACCGCACCGTGGCCGAAGAACGCTTTTACGAAGCCTACCATTGGTGCCTCAATCCCATGCTGAGTTTGCGGGATCTGCTGCAACACCTCGGCGAGGAGATTGAAAGCTATCGGGCGAACGGCGCCGCGGGCTGGCAGGGCGAAGAGCGCCGCATCAATCTATATCTGTTTGGCTGCGCCATCGCTTGCACGCTCGACGATCATCTGGCTGGCCAGCCTTGGAGTCTGGACGCCGTGGCGCGGCGATTTCCGTCGGCGCGGACGGCGATCCGCGCCACCGAAGCCCTGCTCGATGCCCGCCGTGGCGCGCGTGCTGCAGCGTGGCGCAGCCAATGGACCGGATGCGTGGATGCCGCTTGTGAACTTCTGCTCGGCGGCGACGACGGCGCGCGGTTCTGCGAACAGGCGCGCCTTTGGATCGCGGCCGCGGGCGGCGCGCTCGGCGAAGCCGCCGGTGGTGAGCGCATGCGAATTCCGGAAGCGTTCCGCTGTCAGGATCTCACCCACCAGGATGTCTGCGCGATGGTGCGCCTGTGCCTGTCCGCGCTGCCGGAAAAGGATCGGCCGATTGCCATCGTTGGGCCGCGGACGGCGGGGGCGTATTTCGCGCCGCTCGCGGCAGCCCGGCTGCGCGCGCTCGGTTACACGCGCGTGACCTGGCTCACCGTGCGTCCCAAGAACGGCCTGTCGCGCGCCGAGGCCCGTGCGATCTCCGCGGCGCTGCGCGTCCGCGCGCGTGTGTTGATCGTCGACGATCATCCGAACTCGGGCCACACCCTGCGCTTGTTGCTGGGCGCACTGCGCGGCCTGGGGGCCGCTTCGGCCGACATGATCGTCGCGCTTCCCGGCCACCCTTCCATTCCCAACTTCACCGTCGCCGAGGAAGCCGCCCGCGGCGTGCGCTTCTTCGTGCTGCCGCCTGAGCAGCGCTACAAGGCGCGGCTGCTCGAGCGCTCGGTAGAAAGCGATGCGATTGCCGCACTGAACGCCCAATTCGCCTCGCACTACTCCGACGGTTTCCAGGTGCGCCTCAAGCGGGTGCTGGAATCGGACACCGGGCGCGTGATGGCCAAGAGCGTCGGCTGGGGTTGGCTGGGATATCACGCGTGGCTGGCCGGCGTCGCGCTGGAGGGATTTGTTCCGAAGACGCTTGGCCTGCGCAACGGCATTCTGTACTCTGAATATGTGGATTCACAGGCTGAAGCCTGTGCCACCTCACAGGCTGAAGCCTGTGCTACCTACGTTGCGCGGCGCGTGAAAACGCTCGGGCTGCACGAAGACCCCGCGTTTGCCAGTCCCGGATATCGGTGGTGCGGCTGGGACGACCTTGCCGCCACTCTCAGCCGCGTCTACGGCCCTTACCTGGGACCATTGAAGAAGCGCGCTATCCGGCGCAGGCTCAAGGCCTACGTTGCGCCAAACCCCACCCTGGTCGACGGCCGCATGAAACCCGCGGACTGGGTATGCTCCGGCGGCAAGCTGCTGAAGACGGATTTCGAACATCACAACTTTGGCGGCGGCGAACCCGACATCGTGGATCCCGCCTGGGACTTGGCCTCCGCCATCTTTGAATTCAAGCTTTCGCTCGACGGCGAGCGGGACCTGCTCGAAGCGTATATGGCGGAGACCGCGGATACGGGCATCGCGGAGCGCCTGTTGCTGTACAAGATTCTGTACGCCATGAATGCACTGCGCGCGGCGAAATACTGGATCGCCCGCAGACCCAACGATGCACGCCGCGAGGATTGGAACCGGCAGTTCATCGCCACGCGCAGCTTTGCGGCTTTCCACGTGGCCCGCTATTGTGGCCGCAACTTGGGCCCAGCGCCGGCCGCATGGGAACGGCGGCTCTGTTTCCTCGATCTGGATGGCGTGCTGGATTGGGGTCTGCTGGGATTTCCGCACTCCACGCCGTGCGGCGTCGCCGCCTTGCAACTGTTCCAGCGCAGCGGATTCTCGGTGGTGCTGAATACCGCGCGCAGTCTGGAGCACGTGCGCGAGTATTGCCGCGCCTACCGGCTGCCAGGCGGCGTCGCCGAACTGGGCAGCGTCTTCTGGGACGCGGTCCGCGATTGGGAGGTGCCTTTGATCGATGCGGAGGCCGTCACCCAAATCGAAAGACTGCGCGCGGAGATCCAAGACCTCCCGGGGGCTTTCATCGACCCGGAGAATCGGTATTCGATCCGCGCTTATCGCTTTCAGGACGGATCGATGCGGCCGTTGCGGACCGCGGAAGTCGCGGCGGTTCTGGATCGTTCCGGCTGCGACCGGCTGACATTCGTCGAGAGCGGTGCGGACACCTACATCGTGCAGAAAGGCGCCGGAAAGGGTGCGGCGCTGACGAGCGTGAAAGCCTATCTGGGCTGCTCCGGCGAACCAGTGGCGGCCATCGGCGATTCCGGTCCGGACGTGGAGATGCTGCGCGCGGCGGATATCGCCTACGCGCCGGCAAATGCCTCGCGTGAAGTCCGCGCGCTAATTGCTGGCGGCGAATGCCGGCTCGCCAGCCGGCCGTTGCAAGCGGGCCTGTTGGAAGCGGCCATTGAACTGTGCCGCGCCGCGGGACACAGGGCGGGCGACGCCGCGCCCAGCCATGACGCGGAACCCGCTTCGTTGTTGGATGAGCTGTTGCATGTGCCGGACAGGCGCCCAGTGGAGCGGATTCTCGGCGCGCTGCGCTGGCGGGGGCTCTGAATGACGGCCACTCTACCTGCCACCTGCGAAGGCCTCGGCTCCATCGACGAGTCGGTCCATGGCGCATGGATCGCCACTGCCGCGGAGTTCGCTCAGCTCGGCGCGGAGTGGGACACCCTGTTTCAACGCGCAAACCCGGAAAACATCTTCTTGAGTTTCGGGTGGATGTCCACCTGGTGGAAACACTTCGGCAAGGGCCAACTGGCGGTGATCGCCGTACGCGATTCGGACGGGCGGCTGGTCGCCGTGGCGCCTTTCCACGTCGCGCATTCGTCCGCGGGACTGGGCGCGCGCCGTCTTGGTTTCCTGGCGGATGAGCACGTGGGGTCGGACTATCTGAACGTTTTAGCCGACGCCCGATGCGGGGCGGCGGCGGTGGAAGAGATCGCGCGGATGTTGTTTGCGCATCATGATCTCTGGGACTATATCGAACTGCGCGACACCGCGGATTCGCCGCTAATGGCCGCCTTCGCCGCCGGGCTGCTCAGCCGCGGAATGTGCGTCTTCGAGACCAGCCGCCGTGCCTGCCGCTACATTCCGTTGCCGCCCACCTTCGAGAAATACCTGGCTGGAATCGGCGCCAGCCTGAGGGCCAATTACCGGCGCCGGTGGCGCGCGCTGCAGCACAAACATCAAGGGGAATGCCTGGCCATTTCCGACGCTGCCGGCTTGGAACGGCACTTCCCTACTTTGATTGCGTTGCACCGCATGCGGTTCGCAGAACGAGTGGAGGAAAGCGCATTCCTGGCGGCGGGAGTCCCCCAGTTTCACTTGGAGGCGATGCGGGTTCTGGCGGCGGGAGGGTTCGTCAGGCTGTTCGTGCTCACGGCCGGCGGTGAAGCCGTCGCGGCGCTTTATGGCTTCTGTGTAGGACAGACGTTTCAGTTTTACCAGTGTGGGATGCACACCGGGTGGCTCCGCCAGGGTGTCGGGCAGGTCCTGATTGGCAACGCCATCGAGCACAGCATCGCCGGCGGGCAGGGTACCTTCGATTTCCTGCGCGGCGACGAATCCTACAAGGCGCAGTGGGCGGATAGCTGCCACGAGAACATCACGCTACGCTTCTTCGACCAGCGTCCAGCCAGCATCGCCGCGCGGTGGAGTCTGCGGATATCCGCGGCTCTGCGCAGCGCCGCGCACAGCTTGAGAACGCGGTTGGCCGGCGCGCCGCGGACATAGCGCGTCCGGCTTGCAGGGCGGCATCGCTGGCTATTGAGGCTCGCATAATACAAGTGACAGCAACTGAATCTTCGCAGTCTGGCGCCGATTTTTCGTGGGGCAGGCCCTCGGCCTGCGGCGGCCTCTCAGGCCGCCTCTTCGGTTGCGGCTATGCTGCCCAAGATCGGCCGCCCCACATCAGCCCCGATGCAAAGTCAAGCTGCCAGCCAGCTGCCAGCCTGCCCCACATTGCTTTTGCCGGCGCTTCTTGAGACACTCTGACCAAACGCAATGAGTCGCAATCTCGCGGAGTACTATCACTGGGAGGAAGCGGACCGGGGCATCCGGATATACATGTACTCCGGAATGGCCGACCGCCTGCAGGTGGAAGTCTCCGGCACAACCGAAGCCGGCGGAATCCTGCTGGGCCGCACCGAACAGGATCGGGGAACGCCGATTGTCTTCATCGACGACTTCGTGCCGGTGCCGTGTTCCTACCGCGCCGGACCGCTCTACGATGTTTCCAGCGAGGATAGCGTCAATCTGGAGGCTGCGCTGTTACGGACGGCGCTGGCAGGGTGCGAATCGCCCGATGCGGCAGCCGTCGTCGGGTATTACCGCAGCCACATGCGCGACGGTCTGTCGCTCACCTCCGCCGACCTGCTGACCATCGACAGCTACTTCCAGGCGCCAGCCAGCGTGTTCTTGCTGGTCAAAGCCGTGGCGGGCAGTAAAGCCTGCACGGCTGGTTTCTTCTTCTGGGAAGACGGCCACATCCAATCCGAATTCAGCTCGCTGGAGGTGGCCCTCGGACGCACGCCGTCTTTGTCGCCTCCACCCGCCGCGCTGGCTGCCGAGCCGGATCGAGAGACGGCGGAATCGGTGCCTGCTCCGGACGACGATCTGCCCGCCGAACTGGCAGAGTTGTTCCGCAAAGCGGCCCTGCCCCAGCCTGCCGATGCTCCGGCCCCGGAACCTGCGCCACGCACCGAACAGCCCGTGGTGATGGCTGCCGCGCCCGTGCGACGCGGCAAGACTCCGCCCCGCTGGGCAGGTCTGCTGCTGAGAGGCGCCACGATCCTGATTGCCAGCGCGGCGCTGGTGATCTCGGTGGTGACTTATCTGGGCGCGCCACGGCCTCCGCGCGAACAGGCGGCCGACTCCCTGCCCGCCATTCCGATGCTGGGATTGCAGGTCGAGCGAACTCCCCCGGACCTGCTGGTGATTTGGAACCGGAATTCGCGCGAAATCGTAGCGGCGCGGCGCGCCACGCTCACCATTCGCGACGGCGGAGTCCGGAAAACGCTGGACCTCGACAAGACCCAACTCGCCCTCGGCAGCACGCTCTACACGCCCGTCACCGACGATATCCAGTTCAGTCTCGAGGTGTATGGGCCGGACGACGGGAGTGTTTCGCAATCGATTCGGGCCCCGCGCGGCGGGACGCGGTAGGGCGCGCCGAGCCGCGACGAATGGTGGGGCAGGCTCTCAGCCTGCTTGGGGCTCTCAGCCCCGCTTTCGCGAGCGAAGCTCGCGTGAAGCTCGCGTCAGCGGGGTAGACGATCCACAAGAATCGTCGCGGCGCGCGACGAAGGCCGGTAAGATAGGTGATGTGAAAACCGCGCTGGTCCTTTCCGCCGGAGGCATGTTCGGCGCCTACCAGGCGGGTGTGTGGAAAGCCCTCCAACCCGTCTTCCGCCCCGACGTGGTGATCGGCTGCTCGGTAGGCTCCATCAACGGCTGGGCCATTGCCTCGGATATCCCGGGCGACGAGTTGATCCGCACCTGGCTCGACCCGCGTTGCGCGACCCTGATGACTCCGCGCGTGCCATGGCGGCCCTGGCGCGCCATCTTCGACCCCGGCCCGCTCCAGCAGATGGTCCAGGAACTCACTTCCACTTACACGCCGCACGCGGCGTTCGCGGTGGCCGTCACGCGATTGCCGCAGTTGCGCCTTGAAATCGTCCAGACGCCCGATCTCACTTGGCGGCACGTCATGGCCTCGTGCGCCGTACCGCTCGCATATCCTCCGGTGCGCATCGATGGGCATCTCTATTGCGATGGCGGCCTGCTCAGCGTCATGCCGGTGTGGGCCGTCCAGCGGTTCGGCATCACCCATGCGATTGCCGTCAACGTGCTGCCCAGCTTACCGTTGAACGCGGTGCGGGCGGCCGTCCGCATGGCGCGCCTGCTGGCCCCGCGCGAGCCGCAAGTGACTGGCGTAGAGGTGCTCCGATTGGGGCCTGAGAGGGCGCTCGGCGAGCTGCACGATGCGCTCACCTGGGACGAAGCCAACGCGCGGCGCTGGATCGACCGCGGCCAGGCGGACGCTGAAGCGCTCATCCACAGCCCACAATTTGCACTATTTCCAGCCAGTTCGGACCGTTTCGTTTAAAATAGGCTATTCTATGGCGATGTATCGGGTCTACCGGATGAAAGATGCGCCGCGCCAGCAGTTCCGCTGGGCGCCGCACGTGGCCGGCGCGGCCAGCGTGAGAGCCAAGGATTACGAGCCTGGCGGCGAAGTCCAGGCCGATAGCGAGTACGATGCCTGGAGCCGTTTGCGCGCCTCCGAGCGCCCGCTGGATGTGGGCGACTTGCTCGAAACCGAAGGCGGCGCGTTGCGCATTTGCAAGTACGTGGGATTCGAAGCGGCAAGCTGGGCCATCCAGGAACCGAGATCCGCGGCGCAGATCCCGCCCGAGCAGCCGGCGCAGCCGGTGCACATCTGAGAGGAGCACATGAGGGAGCCGCGATTAGGCGACATCATCGACGACTATTGCGTCAAGTGCAAGCGCATCATGAACCATGCGGTGGTGTCCTTGCTGAACGGCGAGCCCGCCAAAGTTCGCTGCCGGACGTGCCACAACGATCACGACTACCGGCACGAACAGCCGCCTCCGCCCAAGGTGGACACACGCAAACAGGCGTTGTTCAACGAGGTGCTGGCCAAGGTCGCACCGGGTAGCGCGATCGGCTCTGTCGCGCCTGAGCCTTTTCTGGAAGATCCTCTGGAAGAAGTCTTCCCCGGCGAAGAACCGGCCGAGGAAGCCATGCCCGAACAGGCCGCGCCCGAAGAAGCCGCGCCCGAAGAGGCCCCACCCATTCCAGCGGTAAGACAGAAGGCCAAGCCAAGAATGGCGAAGGCTGCGCCGAAGACGAAGGCGAAAGCCGCCGCCAAGGCCAAAGCCAAGGCCCGCAAGTAGCGCGTGTTGTGGTTTTGGTTCTTCGCAGGACCGGCCCTGGCCCTCGCATTCCTCTCTCTCCGCGGTGAGCGAAAGCGCGCCGCATACGTAGCCGGACAGCTTGCGGAAGCGTCGCGCCCGGACCTGGGCGCAGACCTGCCCCCGGCCACCGTCATCGTTCCGGTGAAAGGCGGCGACCCCGGCTTGCGCGAGAATCTGGCCGCGCTGGCCGCGCAGGATTACCCCGATTATGAATTGATCGTGGTCGCGCATTGCGCCGCCGATATACCTGCCGGCGTGCTTCCGGCGCGCGTGCGCGTGGTGCTGGCCCACGCGGAGGAGTCCGGCACCGGCGCGAAGGTGCTGAATCTGCGGACCGGCGTCCGTTTCGCGCGGAAGGACTCGGCGTTATTCGCGTTCGCGGATTCCGACGGGCGCGTTTCGCGGACCTGGCTCCGCGCGCTGGCGTCGCCGCTGGCCGACAGGCGGGTGGGCGCCACGACCGGATATCGCTGGTACGCGCCCGAGCCGCCCGATTTCTGGTCGCTCCTGCGCAGCGTGTGGGATGCGGTGATCGGAGGGACCTTCGGGCCTGGCTCGAACGCCTTCGCCTGGGGCGGATCGATGGCCATCCGCAGCCAAACATTTCATGCCATTCGCGTTCCCGACTTCTGGCGGGGCACGGTCAGCGACGACTACGCGCTGAGCGACGCCGTCCATCGCGCCGGCCTGCGCATCGTCTTCGCGCCCGGAGCTATGGCCGTCTCCGCGGGCCGCACCAGCGGCCGTGAATTCCTGGCCTGGGCGCGCCGCCAGCTCACCATCACGCGCGTCTATCGCCCGCGGCTCTGGTGGACCGCTCTGGCGGCGCATCTCTTCTATTGCGGCGGCATGGCGGCGGCCATCGTGGCGTCCATCCACGGCAGCCGCGGCGCAGAGTGGGTGCTGCTCGCACAGCTTTCACCGGGCATGCTCAAGGGCGCCAATCGCGCCACGTTGGCCAAGGCCGAACTTCCCGGCTGCAAAGCATGGTTCGACCGGCACGCCTGGGTCCATACACTGTGGGTGCCGCTGGGAACCTGGATCTGGCTGATCGTGCTGGTAGCGTCGGCGTTCGGGAACCGGATCGAGTGGCGCGGCAAACGGTATCGGTTGAAGAACGTCCGTCCACCGTCCTGAAACTGCCTCTATACTGGAGTGAGTCGAATGACGCCCACCACCAGTTTCGGCGCGGTCGAAAGGGTGAAAGGCGGAGACTACGACGCGTTCGCCGCGCTCTTCGCGAAGTATCGCCGGCGGCTCGCCGCCCTGCTGCGTTATAAAGCCGGTCC
>Ga0224558_1000857_pt1 | contig 34779 bp, 29 predicted proteins | sample 714S32024metaG_FD_180682 | JGI IMG/M metagenome (GOLD analysis project Ga0224558, IMG submission 180682) | Peat soil microbial communities from Stordalen Mire, Sweden - 717 S3 20-24 | ecosystem: Environmental > Terrestrial > Soil > Wetlands > Peat | place: Sweden: Norrbotten County, Stordalen... | reverse complement strand
TGACGACCTGAACCTGCTGCTGCTGTCGCTGCAAAACATACTGAAGATCGCTGCTAAAGTCTCTGCAGATTCCGAAAGTTCCCGGTAGCTGGCCGAGAAAACCGGTCAGTATCCGCTTCGATCCTGTAATTCTGGCAAAGGTGCGCGCCTTGGCAAGGCAAAAAGGAGTGCCCTATCAGACGTTGGTACAGATGTGGGTAGCGGAAAAGGTGCAGGAAGCAAGCAAGGTATCCAAGTCAAAAACCGGCGATTGATTCCGTCAAACTTCGACGAAGAATCCTCGCCCGTGCCGGTACTTCTATGTCGAATCACTAATGCAACCACTAATGCAACCGGAAGTAGAAACCGTTGAAAAATGACACATTTGTGTGCAACCATATATGATAGCAAAAAGACTTTAAACAGCAAAAACGGATACAGAAGGGAGATGTTTGCTTGATCTCGCCCGATCGCGACAGACAAATATTCACCAGACCGATCACGGAGATTATCAGATCCCGGAGTTCGGTCAGGACTTATAGAAACCAGCCGTTATCCAGGGAGATCAGGGAGCAGATCGAACGGTATATTTCAGAATTGGCTGGCCAGTCCGATGCCAGGGTCAGATTTCAACTCATTGATTCCGATGTTTCTTTAAAGGAATCAGGAGCGAAGCTGGGCACCTATGGCATAATCAAGGGCGCCTCTTCTTTTGTTGCTGCAGCGGTTGCTAAAGAATATAGCAGCAATAACATTGAAAGATTGGGATATCTTTTTGAAAATATAGTTCTGTTTGCTACTTCCATTGGACTGGGAACGTGCTGGTTGGGTGGAACCCTCAAAAGAGAAGCGTTTGCCAAAGCGATCAACCTCAAGGATGATGAACTGCTACCGGTGATCACACCTTTGGGGTATGCAAATAAGAGCATGAGGCTGCAAGATAGAATGATGAAGATAATTGCAGGATCGAAAAAGAGGAAAAGATGGGATGAGCTTTTTTATGACGCAGATTTCCAGAATAGCCTCAGCCAATCCCAAGCGTCGGCATATGCAACAGCTTTGGAGATGGTAAGGCTCGCCCCCTCTGCATCCAATCGTCAACCCTGGCGCATAGTGAAGACCAGGGACGCCTTTGATTTTTACTTAAGCCGCACGAGGGGCTATAAAAACCTTTTTAACTTTGATATCCAGAGGATTGATATTGGAATTGCCATGTGCCATTTCGAACTCACATTAACGGAGCAGGGTCTGGGAGGCGGGTGGGCTGTCAAGGAACAGGATATCGGGCAGGTCCCAAACGATACGGAGTATATCGCCAGTTGGATTGCCGGATGACAGGGCATGAACGGATCAAGAGGCTGGATGCCGTGTGCGACTGTGGCGTCAGGCTGCCGGACTTTGCCCGATTTACATGGGTTGGCAGGAATCGCGCCAGCCGTGCCTGGTGGCGCCGCACCGACTGGCAGCAGTACTACGCAAAGCCTTGAAAGTCAGGCCCCAGGTATCGGTATCCAACTGGTAATCGGCAGTCAGTTCGGCGCTCTGCAACGCCAGGGCTATGGCCAAAATTTGCAACCGGCGTGCAACCAAATTTAGATAATAAAGTTGTACAATATCAGGAAAAGCAGCAAGGGGGCTTAACCGTTCAGCCGGGCATCTCACTAAAAAGTTTCGAAATTATGGAGTTGACATTATATAGAGAAGTATTAGTATTTAATATAGAAAGACGTCTTTTTCCCTCCTCACTATCCAAAGATTTCATCTAAAGCAGCATTCCTTCTAAAGTATTCATTATTGCCCATTCTTCAAGAAAGCCGGGTGTTGATCAGGGTTGCCTGACGAGGTTGCTGTACCCTATAAAATCCTCAGGCAATTTAACAATGTTGATTCTAGCCATGATGGCATATCCTGCATTGTGATGAACAACAAATATCTGGATCTCAAAACGAGAGGGGGATGGGTGGGCTTAAGAGTCATCGTAACAGGCTATTCGGCTTCCCGATTGGTTGGGAAATTCCTAACTCTCTTTAATGAGGGTCAGGTTTTTTATTTCGGCCAAGAGTTTACTAAGTCAAAAATGAGGAGGAGGGCGTGCGCGGTACGAGAGTGCTTTTCCCTTTGACATCGGGCGGGAGAGCGCTAAATTTCCAGGGCAACTGATCATTCCCTTACGAGCGTCAGTACATAGACGGAACTCCGTCCAGGGCCATAACATCCCGGATGCCGCTAGATTTATTAGCTGACGTAGTTGATCACGGGGGCAAACCTCTCTTCGAAATGCTTGAGGAATGAAAGGAATTTATGCCGTCAAAGTTGAAGAATGTATCAGGATCTCAATTATGACGGCTGAATTAGCAAACTTACTCCAGACTAATCCAGGCGCATGTGCCCTGGATAATGACCCATGTAATTTCAAATTAATGAGGAGATGATATTTTATGGCTTTTGAAGTCTATCGCCCAAGAAAAAGATCTAAGAAAGAATACAAGGCGCCTATCGTTTCTCTATCCAAAACCTCAATCGTGTTAAGCAAGATGGCCAGGGAGGTGTTGAATTTCCCCGAATATATCGAACTTGCTTTTAATAAAGATTCTGATACCATCCGCATAAGCCCTTCCAATATAGATGAAGGGTATGCGCTCAAAAAGACGAAGGTAGTCGCAAAGAGCTTTTTCAAATATTTTCAACTGGACGTAAAGGGTAAGTACAATGCTAACTATGGCAGTGAAGAGAATGCGCTTTTTGTGAGCTTAAGAAGGTAAAGGCCAGCCCATCACAACGGCTCAGACAACTATGAATCCTATGTCGGCGACAGGTATCCAGCAGCTGGCGAGCCAATAGCCAGTTCACAACGAGGATATCGTCTTCACCCATTAGGGATGCAGTCACTTTTGTGAGTAAATAATTGGCGAGAAACCCCAGGATTCAACCTAAGCCTATAGAATAAAAAGCTTGCTGCTATGATTGCCACTGGACAGTTAGGGGAGCGAGAAGATGAGCCTTGAAGCCTTTGTTTTAAAAAACGACCTAATCGTCAACATCTTGAACTCAATACCTGCCGGCATCTCCATTGCCACAGATGCTTCCTGTAAAGAGATCATCCACAACCCTGTAGCAGCAGAATATTTAAGAGTACGGCCCTGGGAAAGCTTGTCCCAATCCAGCGCTAATCGCCCGCCATTCAGGATATACCATGAAGGCAAAGAGCTGTCCCCAGAGGAGATGCCGATACAGATGGCTGCCTGGCGGGGCATAGAGGTCAGGGATTTCGAGGTTGAAGACATCTGGGATGACGGGGTTCATAAGTCCTCGGCATGGAACACCAGCCCCCTTAAAGACGAGCAGGGAAACATTACCGGAGCGGTGGCCATGTTCAAGGATATAACGGAACAGAAGCGGGCGGATAAGAGAATCAAGCACCAGAACGAATTGCTGGCGGGAATCAACCGGATCTTGCAGGAGGCCATGACCGGTGACACCGAGGAGGAGCTTGGACGTACCTGCCTGGTGGTAGCCGAAGAGCTGACCCGGAGCAAGATCAGCTTCATCGGCGAGATCGACCCTGACGGAAGGCTTTATGAAATTGCTATCAGCAATCCCGGTTGGGATGCCTGCCGGATGGAAGATCAGCCGGGACACCGAAAAGCACTACCCGGGTTTAAGATCCATGGCATCTATGGCCGGGTGCTCCGCGACGGCAAGTCCTTCTTCACCAACGACCCGGGCTCGCACCCGGACAGCATCGGTCTGCCGGAGGGACATCCGCCCCTGACAGCGTTTCTCGGCGTGCCCCTGGTCCATGAAAGTGAAACCATCGGCATGATCGGCCTGGGCAACCGGGAGGGGGGCTATCGCCCGGAGAACCTGGAAGATATCGAGGCTCTCTCACATGCTGTCGTGCAGGTCCTGTTGCGCAAGCGGGCTGAAGATGCCCTCAGACAAAGAGAGCGCGACATCATTGTATCCAACAATATCTTGAGGATCGCCAACGATCATAACGCCCTAGGCCCTTTGCTTGAAGAGAGCCTGGCCTATATCAAGAAGCAAACCGGTTGTGCCGCTGTAGGAATACGACTGCTTGATGAGGAAGGCAATATACCATTTCAAGCAAATGACGGCTTCAGTAAAAGCTTTTACGAAAAGGAAAGCCCACTCTCGATTAAAATAAATGATGTCATAACAGGGGTGACCGATCCCGATCAGCCCTTCTATACAAAGGGCGGTTCATTTTATATGAATGGCACTTCGCGGTTTCTGGCAACAACCTCCGAAGAGGCGAGAGGGCAGACGCGCAATCAATGCAATCGTGCTGGTTACGAGTCTGTGGCCATAGTGCCCATTCGCCTGAAAGACCGCATTTTGGGCGTTGTGCATCTTGCAGATTCCCAGGAAGGCATGGTGCCGCTGGACATGGTCGAGGTTGTCGAAATGGCCTCCATGCAGCTTGCCACAGCCATAGAAAGGGTGCGCGCACAAGAAGCGTTGCGCCGGAGCGAGGCGCTGTTGCTTGCAGTCTCCGAGAATACCCCTGATCCCATATACCTCAAGGACCGGGAATGTCGGCTCATGCTGGCCAATCCGGCAACACTTAGTGCTATCGGCAAACCCGCTCCAGAGGTCATCGGCAAAACCGACACGGAGTTTTATTCCGATATCTCTATCGGCAGCGCCATTAACGAAGCCGACCGGCACATCATGGAGAGCGGAGAAACGAGTGTAGTGGAGGAGACTATCCAGACCCCGCAGGGCATCCGCTTTTTCATCTCTGCGAAGACGCCATGGCGGGACGCCCAGGGGAGGGTGATCGGCCTGATTGGTGTCTCACATGACATCACCGAACGCAAGCACCAGAATGAGCTGTTGCAACGTCAGGCAAGTTTGCTTGACCTTTCGACGGAAGCCATTTTTGCCCGGAACTTAAATGGAGTGATTAGTTATTGGAATATGGGAGCCGAAAAGATGTACGGTTTTAGCAGTGAAGAGGCCGTTGGACGCCTCAGCCACGACCTGTTAAAAACCGTGCATCCGATCGAGATTGCTGATCTTGAATCAGCACTGACAAGGGACGGAGCATGGAGCGGAGAAATAGAGCATACATGCAAAGATGGCAGGAAGCTTATCATTGAGACCAGGCAACAGGTCATTTGGAATGAATCAGGGGAAAGGACCGTACTTGAAAGCAACCGTGACATCACCGGCCGCAAGCGGGCAGAGGATGAACTTCGCAGGCTCAACGAAGAGCTTGAACAGAGGGTGGCTGAGCGCACCGGGGAGCTGACCAACAGCAACGAGGAGCTAAAAGCACTCAATGAAGAGATGACCATCATCAATGAGGAAATGACCGTCATAAACGAAGAGCTCGCCGCTCAAAGCAGGGAATTAGAAGAGGAGATAGAGAGGCGCAAAGAATCGGAGCTGGATCTTCAGGCTGCAGAACAAAGGTCGGCCAACATTCTCGAGAGCATCAGCGACGCCTTCTACGCCCTCGACCAGGAGAGCCACTTCACCTATGTCAATGCGGGAGCATTGCGGCAACTGGGGATACGGAATGCCTCCGAACTGATTGGCAAGGTTGTCTGGGATGCCTTTCCGAATTACGCCGACATCACCTACGAGATGTATCATAAAGCGGTATCGGAACAAATCCCCGTCTCTTTCGAGGTAAACTCGCAGGTCACCGGGAGATGGAATGCTATACACGCCTACCCCTCACCGGACGGCCTCTCGGTCTATTTCCTCGACATCACCGAGCTGAAAGAGACCCATGAAAAACTGCAACGGAGTGAGGAGCGGTTCCGTACCGCCATCGAGAACCTGCATGACTGCTTCGGCATCTATACGGCCATCCGCGATGAGTCCGGCCAGATCGAGGATTTCCTGGTCGAGTATGCGAACGAGGCGGCCTGTAAAAGCAACTTCATGACCAGCGAGGAGCAGGTGGGGAATCGCCTGCTGAGCCTGCATCCCAGCTACATGAGCAGCGGGCGGTTTGCTGAATACTGCCAGGTGGTTGAGACAGCGGAGCCCCGTGTATACGACGCTTTGATCAGGGATGTTGCAAATACGATTCAGATTGTCGATTCCAGGGTTGTCAAGCTGGGAGACGGGTTTACCGCATCCTGGCGCGACATCACCGATCGCAAGAAAGCCGAGCAGGCCCTGCGCCTGTCCGAGGAGCGATTCGCCAAGGCTTTTCATTCAGGGCCCGCCATTGGAGTGATCAGGTCTCTCGGTGACGGTAAAATTATCGATGTCAACGATAACTTCCTCAAGATCCTGGAATACGAGAAGGAAGAAGTGGTCGGCCACACCCCCCTGGAACTCGGATTCTGGGCCGACCGGGAAGTCTTCGAACAGACCTTCCAGGAGCTGAATAACAGGATTGAGCCCAGAGACAAGGAAGTGGAACTGAGGACAAGGTCGGGCAAGATCATCAAGGCATTGTTTTCAGCGGTCATCTTAGAGATAGGAGGAGAGCCGTGCACCCTGGTCAATTTCGTAGACATCACCGAGCGCAAACGGATGGAGGAGGATCTGCGCCACAGCGAGAACCAGCTCAGATTGATCACCGACTCCCTGCCCTCCCTGATCTCCTATATCGATTCGCAGCACCGCTACCAGTTCGTCAACCAGGCGTATGAGACCTGGTTTGGGCGTAAGAGAGAGGATCTTCTTGGCAAGTATACCTGGGAAGTGACCGGAGAAAAGGCCTACCAGGAAGTGCAAACGCATGTTGAATCTGCGCTATCCGGAGAACAGGTAAAATACGAACTCGAGATTCCTTACCAGGATGGAGGCACTCGCTTTGCCTACACCATTCTGGTTCCGGATGTAGATGAAAGCGGGGCGGTCAGGGGTTATATTTCACTGGTCAACGACATGACCGGGATCAGGGCGATGGAGCGCAAGATCGCCGAGGCCCTGGAGCTCAACCAGACCATACTGGAGTCATCGCCGATCGCCATCGACGCCTTTGACTCTTCGGGACAGCGTGTCTTTATTAACGATGCCGGAGCAAAAATCTTAGGGGGAACGAAAGAGCTTGTTCTAGGGTACAATCATAATTCCAAGCAACTCGATTCGTGGAAGCAGGCAGGCCTGCTAGATGTTGCCAGGCAGGTGCTTGCAACCGGTATGCCAGGTAGTAGCCAGGCATACCTCAAAACTATCTTCGAAAAAGAGATCTGGGTTGACTGCAGGTTCAGCCGGTTCATCTCCGGCGGGAAGCCGCACCTGCTGGCGATGTACGAAGATATCACCGCGCGCAAGATGTCGGAAGAGCAGATCATCAAGCTGAACTCGGATCTCATCAGACGCGCCCATGAACTGAACAAAATCAACAAGGAACTCGAATCCTTCAGCTATTCGATCTCGCACGACCTGCGCGCCCCGCTCAGGGCAATGAACGGATTCAGCCAGATAATCTCCAACAAGTACCAGGACAAACTGGACGATGAAGGCAGGGAATGCCTTCAGATCATACGCTCCGAATGCAACCGCATGGGTGATCTGATCAATGGTTTACTTAGTCTCTCCCGTCTGTCCCGCAAAGAATTGAGCCTCGAAGAGCTGGATCTGAGCGCCATGGCAGAAACTATAGTGGTTGGTCTGCGCGGGATAGAGCCGGAGAGACAGGTGGACTTCGCTATTACTCCCGGAATCAAGGCGTATGGAGACAGAGTGCTGCTCGAGTCTGTTTTACAAAACCTCCTGGACAATGCCTGGAAGTTTACCGGCAAGCACGAAAAAGCCAGGATTGAATTCGGCGTCGCCGAACAGGAAGGCAAAAGGGCATACTTTGTCCGCGACAACGGGGCCGGATTTGACATGAGATACCTCGACAAGCTGTTTGGCACTTTCCAGCGCCTCCACGGTGTGGACGAGTTCCCCGGCAACGGCATCGGACTCGCCATCATCCAGCGCATCATCCACCACCACGGCGGGCAGGTGTGGGCTGAGGGTGAGGTTGAAAAGGGAGCCACCTTTTATTTCACATTGAAAGAGCAGTCAGAGGTAGATGAGTGAAAAGTGAGGTCAAGCTTTACAATAGCTTTACACAAACCTAACGTGAGCTACACACGAATTTATGGACAATTCCTTATAATATAGGTGGGCATATGCAGATCAATCAGGAGGTGAGAGGTATTGAAGAGGCATCAGTTTATTCCTGTTGACGCTCAAATCCAACCAAACCTCTTGGAAGATGGTGTTGCCAACCTGGTAGCGGAGTGCCGGAGGATCATCGAGGACCGGTTGACGAAAGCGCTCTCGGCAACGTCCGGAGAGATGCTGGCAAGGCAGTTGTGGCAGGGCAGCATCGAACCACGGAACATCCAGCAGGCGATGCTTGGCGTGGGAAAGCTGCAGGCGTTCCTGGCAGACTTGTCGGTCGAACTGAGCAGCCTGGCGGCGGGAGTTTTTCAGAGCCCGGTGCTGCTGCACATGGCTGCAGCTCAGGAGAAACTTTCACCGGTGGATGCCGTCCTGGGCGAACAGTTGGCTTGGTGCCGGGAGACGCATATTCTGAGCAAGGTCCTGTCGGAGGCCTGCCAACTGGTCTGGAACCGGGCGGTCAGTGATTGCGCCTGGCCGGTACGGAGTCTGAAGCCCGGCAAGCTGTTTTGGCGCCTCGCGTGCGCCACGACCGCAGATGAAGAAAGACGCAACTTGCAGGAGTTAACCCGGTCGGTCGAGGGCATCAGGGTTAACTTGCAGAAGCGCCTTTCCAGAGCGATCTTCATCCAGGTTGCCACCCAGGTCTGGTCGATCTATGACGACATGTTCCAAGAGCAAACAAACGGGAGATTCCTGAACGTGGAAACTTATTCGGCCTAGCCACTTGGTCGTTGTTGTAAGCCGAAGCGGCTTATTAAACTGTCGGCCAAGCCCAATCTGAATTGTTACTCCTTCACGGTTACGGCCTCTTCAGCGCTTACGGTTCTCGCTTCTTCGACTAATTTATCCAGTCCACCCTTGGCATCACCGGCGGCCTTTTTGACATCTTCCATCAGCCTTTTCGCTTCGTCCGCAATGCTGAGGACCCCACGTGTGGTCATGACTGCCAGGCAGCGTGCACCCTTGCGAAGCGGGGGCGATGCTGCTACACCGATCACGACGCCTACCGCAAGCAAACCCCAGGGGCCTAAAGCTTGACCCAATCTTCCAAACATTTTGTTCATCCTCCTTTCCTGGCATAACTTTGCAAAAGAGAATAGTTAAAGATATAATGCTAGTATAATTCAAGCATATTGGGAAATCAATATCCCTAGTTTACATCCCAAAGTTTACATCCCAAGTTTACATCGTAGTTTGCCCTGAACCCGGTTTTTTTAACACCAGCTTGTGGAATGTTTCGTTTCTTGGCGAAGCTTGGGCAGGAGCAGTTCATTTTAAACAACAAAACGGTGATCATTTTGGCAACAGAAGGGGAATTGCTGACAGTACGCCATCGCCTGCCGGGCCGGTTGCGCTTGCAATTGGCGGGGCTGAAATCGGAGCGCCTGTCCGGTGCAGCCCTCAGTGAGTTGCTGCGACAGCATCCTGCAATTACCTCGGTTCAGGCCAACCCCGTCACCGGTAGCTTGTTGATCCTGTACCGTCCGGCGGAGATCGGCGAGACGGAACTGCTGGAGCATGTCGGTGGGGCTGCGGCCACCTGCATGGCGTTGCCGCGCCTGCATCTGGTGCCGAGCCCGGAGGGTACCCAGGCTGGCGCCCGCCAGACCCGGGACCGGCGCCTCACTCCCATTACGGTGGCAGCAGCCGGGACAAGCCCGGACAAGCGCGCCCCTGCCGCGGCCGCACAGGCCGAACATGGCAGGGAAGTGCTGCGCCTGGCAGGCGCCGGTTTGCTGCTGGGCGCCCTGTCCTTGAGAAGGATCATCTGGGGTAAATCCCCCTTGGCAAAGTCGCCGCAACTCATCACTATGGCGGCCGTGGTCAGTGTCCTGGCCGGCTACCCGGTGGTGAAACGCGGCCTGAGGGGGGCCGGGCGCGGCCAGGTGTTGAATACCGACCTGCTGCTGGCTGGCGCCTCCTTTGCCCTGATGCTGGTGCGTGAAAGCACGCCCGGTTTGATCATCCTGTTCCTCACCGAGACGCTGAATGTTGCGGAAAGGGTGGCGTCGGCGCGAGCCAAGGCCGACTACCTGAACCTGGCCGAAGAGCAGTCGATCGATCTGCGCAAGGCATCCTTGCCGCCTGCCGAGGCCGAACGGCTGGCCAATCAGATCGATAACACCACCAAGCTGACTCTGGCGTTGGCTGGCGGTGTTTATTTATGGCGGCGTGATTTCAATCAGGCCCTGTCCATGCTGGTGGCGGGAGTGCCGGCTGCAGTCAATCTGGCCGAGACCACCGTCTCGTTGACCGGCCAACGCCATGTCAACGAGAACGGCTACCTGCTCGGCGACGGACGGCACCTGCTGGCCATACCGTCCCTGGATACGGTTGTCTGGTGCGAAGGCCGGATCTTCTCGGCGGGGCCCGTGGTCAAGGACCTGCGTTCGCTTGACCAGGCCTACCCGGCTGAGCGTTTACTCGGTTTGGCGGCGGCTGCCTACCGGGAGGTGACGCACCCGCTGGGCCCGGCTCTGTGGCGCCAGGTCCAGGAACAGGGGATCCAGCCTCCCCGGGCGCATCGCGTCGAACTGCTGGCCGGTGGGACGGTGAGGGCGACAGTCGATCGTCAGAGGCTGCTGATCGCTACCCGCTCCGCCCTGCGGCGGAGACGGATTGCCTGTGATGAGTGCCAGGCAAGTGCCAGCCGCTACGAGCAGCTCGGCTTGCTGCCCTATTACATCGTGGTGGACGGACGCCCGGTCGGCCTGATGGCAGTCGAGGAGCAGGTGCAGAAGAACGTGCAGGAGACCATCGAGGTATTGCGGGTGCTGGGGATCACCAGGCACGTGCTGCTCTCCTCCTCCGACGAGGAATACACGGAACTCATGGCCCTGCAGTTGGGACTGGAGCATTGGCACGCCAGGATGACTGCCGGGGGGAAGGCGTCGATCGTCAAGGAGTTGAAGGACAGCGGACGCCTGGTGATGACCATCGGCTCCAGCCGGGTTGACGAGGAGGCCATGGCGCATTCGGACTTCAGCTTCGCCCTGGGCGTACCGTTGGCGGCGGCGGATATGTATTCGCTGCAGGCCGACCCGGGGCGCATCGTCGATATCTTCCGGCTGGCGAGGCGTGCCCGGGAGATCTACCTGCAGAACCTGCTGCTGGTCCGGGCCGGCAACATGATCGGCATCGGGCTGGCTTTCATGAAAGTATTCAATGCCACGGCAGCCATGTTCGGCCAGAAGCTCCTGAGCCTGATCCTGCTGATCAACGCCGGACGCTTGCGCTGGGTGGAGGAGCAGGCCGAAGAAGAGATGCGGCCGGATCGCCAGCAGGCTGCTGCCGCCCTGGATAACGTTGTTCCACTGGCTCGGCCAGTATCCACCGTCCCCGCAAATGGTGGTATCGTCCAGAACGGACTGGTGCCTGTGGCGCCCGACCAGACCCTGCCGGCCCTGCTGAAAACCCTGCAGGCAAACCCTACCGATGGCCTGACCTCCGGAGAGGTGGAGCAGCGGTTGCAGTTATACGGTCAGAACGTCCTGGTGGAGCCGGAGGCCCTGAGCCTCTGGTCGCGGATCAGGGAGCAGTTGGATAACCAACTGGTGCAACTGCTCACCGGGGCCTCGGTGGTCAATGCCTTTTTGGGCCACCTGGGGGATGCTGCCAGCATCCTGGCTATCGTTGCCCTGAACGCCCTGTTGGGCGCTTTCCAGGAAAGCAAGGCAGAGCAATCGATCAGGGCGCTGCGCAACATGCAGGTGCCGGTAGCCAGCGTGATCAGGGACGGGGCGGAGCAGGAGATCCCCGCTGTCATGCTGGTCCCCGGGGATGTGGTGCTGCTGCGGAGCGGCGACAAGGTCCCGGCCGACCTGCGCCTGCTCTCCGAGTGGGACCTGGACGTGGACGAGTCCTCCCTGACCGGTGAATCCTACCCTGTCTCCAAGAGTCACCAGGCCGGCAACAGCAGCGCCTGCCTGTTCATGGGCACCAACATCACCCGGGGGCGCGCCCAGGCGGTGGTCTTCGCCACCGGCATGGACACCCAGATGGGGCTGATTGCGGCCATGCTCAAGGAGAGCCGCCCCCAGGAGACGCCTCTCCAGCAGAACCTGGGCGAGGTGGGGTCGCGCATCATGCAGTATTCCCTGGGCGCCTGCGCCGCCCTGGTGATCAGCGGCCTGCTGCGTGGCCGCAGCCTGCTGGAGATGCTGCTCTCCGGCGCCAGCCTGGCGGTGGCTGCCATCCCCGAGGGGCTCCCGGCCATAGCCACGGTCGCCCTGGCGGTGGGGGTGCAGCGAATGGCCAAGCGCCACGCGATCGTGCGCCGGTTGGCGGCGGTGGAGACCCTGGGCGGCGCCACCGTGATCTGCTGCGACAAGACCGGAACCCTGACCCAGAACCAGATGACGGTGCGGGTTATCTATACAGACCGTTGGTGGTCGGTGACCGGAGACGGCTACAACCCGCAAGGGGAGTTCAGGTCCGACGGCCTCCGGGAAGTCGACGAGGGCCTGCGGCTGGCCCTGCTGGCGGCGTCCCTGTGCAACGACGCCCGGCTGGATCCGCCCCAGTCAGACAGCGATGCCTGGCAGGTCACCGGCGACCCCACTGAAGGGGCGCTGCTGGTGACAGCAGCCAAAGCCGGCCTCGTGCAGGACGAATTAAAACAACAGTACCGGATCGAGCGGATGATTCCCTTTGACAGCAACCGCCGGCGCATGCTGGTTGCCTGCACCGGCCCGGATGGACAGACCTGGGTATTCGTCAAGGGGGCGCCGGAGTCGATCCTGAAAAGGTGCAGGCGCTTCCGGCAAGAGGGCGAGGAGATCACCCTCTTCCCCACCATGCGCCTCTTCTACCAGCAGCAGATCCAGGGGCTGTCGGAGCAGGCCCTGCGCGTTCTGGCAGTATCCTACAAGCGGGTCACTCCGGATGAGCTGGAACAGGCGAGCGACGACGACCTGGAAAGAAATATGGTCTTTTCAGGCCTGATCGCCATGTACGACCCGCCCCGTCCGGAGGTCTACCAGGCCCTGGCCACCTGCCGCCAGGCGGGGATCGAGGTGAAGATGATCACCGGCGACCACCCGGGCACGGCCCGGGCGATCGCCTTGGAGCTTGGCCTGATGGCCCCCGGGGATCCGGTGCTCACCGGAGCGCAACTGGATGGCATGGAAGCCTCCCGACTGGCCGAACTGGTGCTCGGGACCAAGGTGTTCGCCCAGGTGCTGCCGCGCCATAAGTATGACATCGTCAAGAGCTTGAAAGCGCGGGGCGAGGTGGTGGTCATGACCGGCGACGGCGTGAATGACGCCCCGGCGGTCAAGGAGGCGGACATCGGGATTGCCATGGGCAAGATCGGCACCGACGTCACCCGGGAAGCAGCCAGCCTGGTACTCAGCGATGACAACTTCGCCACCATCGTGGCAGCAGTGGAGGAGGGACGCGGGACCTACCAGAGCATCCGGCGCAGCCTGCAGTACTTGCTGGGCACCAACGCCGGCGAGGTGATCCTGATGCTGGGGGCGGTCGTCCTGGGGCTGCCGCTGCCCCTGCTGCCCCTGCAACTGCTGTGGATCAACCTGATCGGCGATGGATTGCCGGCCATTGCCCTGAGCGTTTCACCGCCGTCTCCGGAAGTGATGCGGCAGCCGCCCCTGCGCAAGCGCCCGATCTTGAATCCCGAGTTCAACCGCCGGTTGGTGATCACCGGCCTGGGCAGCGGCCTGACGGTGCTGCTGGCTTACCGGCGTCTGCTGCAGAGTACGGATCTGACCACCGCCCGGACGCTGGCCTTCGGCGGGCTGACTGCCCAGCAGATCGTCTATGCCCTGGCCTGCAGCCCGCAGGGCGTTCCGTCGACGATGCTTGCCGGGGCATCGGCGGTTTCGGTGGGGCTGTTGGCCCTGTCCATCTATCTGCCGTTCGGCCAGCGCCTGTTTGGCACCAGGGCGCTGTCCACGGTCGAGTGGGCCGGGTCGGCGCCCCTGATCCTGCTCCCGGCTGTGCTGGACATACTGCTGGAAAAGACAGTACTGAAGAATGCTTTTTCTCATAAAGGAGGGATCATATAATGCCTGATAATCTGGAAACTGAACTGGCGCGGATCATCCGGGAGGAGGTGCGGCGCCAACTGGCCGACAATGGGGTGGCTGTGAAGGACCCCGGACCCAGGACAGGCCCCGGCGGACTGCTGGGCGCCTCGGAAACGAAGGCTTTCCTGGTGGGAGCTGCTGTGGCCCTGGCGGCTGTCGCCCTGTGGCCGTCGGTGAAGCCGGCCCTGAAGCCGGCCGTGAGCTCGGCGGTGGAAAGCCTGGCTGGTTGGATAGACAAGCTGAAGTCCGGCTTTGCCGAGGCCCAGGAGTCCCTGTCCGACCTGGTGGCTGAGGCCCGCTTCGAGAAGGAACATGCTGCCGTTGTCCCAGGCCCGGACGTTCCTGAGGGATCAGGTTCGTAGCAGGAGCAGCGCAGTTGCGGTTCACGGCATGGTGGTGCCGTGCTGCGTGCCCGCCAGGTGTTGATGACGCCGCTTCGCGCCCGGCAATCAATCTTCCAGTGAACTGCCGGTCCAAGCCGCTCACTGCCGTGATGAAGGCCGGGATGCCTCTTGCGAACCCCCCGCGGCCGGATCTTATCAACCTGGCGGGGGCACGGTATTAGAACCGGGGGACTTCTCCAGGTTTAGGGCTACCACTGCCGTCAGGATCAGGACGCACCCCGCCAACTGCAGGCTGCTGAGCGTTTCTCCCAGGAGCAGGAAGGCAAATACACCGGCCATCACCGGCTCCAGCATCATAGTGATGCTGGCGGGGGCCGGCTTGATGTAACGCAGCCCCATCAGGGCCAGGCCGAAAGGGATCAGGGTGGAGAAGAGAATGACATAGCCAAAGAAGATCCAGGTATGCCACCCGTAATGCTGGCGCAAAACCACCCAGGGCGGCGCCAGGAACCAGAAGGGGATCATTCCGAATAACTCCCCGTAGGCCAGCACCGCCCAGGAGTTGTAGCGCTCCAGCAGGGTCTTGCCGTATACTATATAGATGGCAAAGGCTATGGCCGATGCAAATCCGGATAGCAGACCGGCCAGATGTATTAACAGACCTACTAGCACCTGGTCGGCGACGATCAGGGCGCTGCCAACCATGGCCAGCAACAGGGCTATCAAGCCTTGCCGTCCCAGGCTCTCCTTTTTCCAGCACACCATGTAGATGGCGATTACAGCAGGAGCCAGATACTGCAGGAAAACAGCGACGGCTACATTCATCTTGCTGATGGTATAGAGGTAGAAGAACTGGGCGCAGGCTATTCCAGCCAGGCCGAAGAAGATCAGGCGCTTGATGTCGCCTTTCTGGATGCGCAGCAGGGAAGGGTTATAGAGGGATAAAAACAGCATCAGCAGCAGGGCCGAGCCGCTCAGGCGAACCATTGCCAGGCTTGATGGACCGAGCGCCTGGCTGGAGAAGAAATACTTGTACATAGCTCCGGCCAGCCCCCATAAAATAGTGGCGGAGGCAAGCATCAGGTATCCTTTGGTCTCTTTGGGCATGAGGCAGGCCTGCTTCCTGTGCGGATCTGGGAAACACAATCGTTAATTCCCTGGCAGACAACCAAGTTCCTGCCGGCAGAGCGGAAGAACGTTTGTTGCAAGCCATATCAGAGCTGGTAGAGGCCGGGGGCCGTTGCTTTACAGGGCGCTTATATACGGCAGCGCCCTGGCTGCTATGCCAGGAAGGAAATCCTGCATCAGGCCTCGAAATATATGAGTGAAGCATTTCAATGGATTGGAGAGTGCAGCAAGATGCCACATCAGCCTGTCAGAAAGGCGATTATCCCGGCGGCGGGGTGGGGCACCCGTTTCCTCCCGGCAACCAAGGCCCAACCCAAGGAGATGCTGCCGATTGTAGATAAGCCCTCGATCCAGTACATTGTCGAAGAGGCCGTGGCGTCCGGCATTGAGGATATCATCATCGTGACCGGGAAAAATAAGCGGGCGATCGAGGACCACTTCGACCGGGCCGTCGAACTGGAAGCGGTGCTCCGGGAGAAGGGCGATCAGGACCTGCTCCAACTGGTTGAAGACATCTCCAACATGGTGGACATCCATTACGTGCGCCAGAAGGATGCCCGGGGGCTGGGGCATGCGGTCTACTGCGCACGGAAGTTTATTGGCGATGAGCCCTTTGCGGTGCTGCTTGGGGACGACCTGATCGAGTCCCGGGTCCCCTGCCTGCGGCAGATGCTCGACATTTACGATCAGTGCGGAAGCACTGTTCTGGCTGTGCAGCAAGTGCCGCTCCCGGATGTCAAGAAGTACGGCATCATCGATCCGGATGAACTGAAGGATGACCGGACGGTCAAAGCTAACAACGGACGCCTGATCAGGGTCCGGGACCTGGTGGAAAAGCCGGCGGTAGAGGATGCTCCCTCCCGTTATGCGGTGATCGGGCGCTATATCATCACTCCGGAGATCTTTGACATCCTCGGCGCCACTTCACCTGGAGCCAGCGGCGAGATCCAGTTGACCGACGCCCTGCGTTCACTGTCAAGGGAGCAGCCGATCTATGCATACCTGTTCGAGGGAGTCCGGTACGATGTTGGCGACAAACTGGGCTTTCTGGAGGCCACCGTACATTTTGCCCTGGAGCGGCCGGAGTTGGCCGCCAGCTTCAAACGCATCCTGGTGAACGTACTCCAGGAGTTGGAACAGGAACAAGCATCTATGGGAGCCTGCAAGCAGGTTGCTGTTTCTAAAGAAAACTAGGCTGGCGCCAAGCCATTGTGTGGGCAGAAGCCTTAACTGTGCATTAAACAAATTAACGAGAGGGATGAGTTGGAATGCGTGAACAGGTTGAAACTGCACTGAACAAGGTTCGCCCGATGCTCCAACGCGACGGGGGAGACGTGGAACTGGTCGATGTGACCGACGACGGCGTGGTGCAGGTGCGCCTTACTGGGGCCTGCGGCGGTTGTCCGATGTCCACAATGACTTTGAAGAACGGGATTGAACGGATTCTCAAGGAGCAGGTCCCGAGCGTGACGCAGGTAATCGCTGTCCGGTAGTTTTATGGATGTTTGCCTGAATACAGTCGTTTTTTTGGCCGGTTTTAGCAGTCGGGTAAGCAGAATGATATAAGGATAGAAAAATGCCTGACGGCGCCCGGTGGGCGCCGTCTGGTGGCTGGTTCAAGAGAACAGTTCATAGCGGTAGCCGGATATGTAGTGTTCCACCATGTAGTTGAGTTGCTTGCGCGCCAGGGCGAACTTGTCGGCCAGCAGGGTCAGCACGTACCGAAGCCCCTGATCCCTGGCCTCATTAAAGGATGCGGCCAGGCATCCCCCGGGCACGGTACACCACTGTGGTGCTCTCCACCCGGGTGAATGAGGCCAACATGCGGGCCAGGTATTCGCGCACACCCTTGTTCAACAGCAGTCGGACAGTGTGCCTGCGTGTCAAAAACGGGAATACGCATCCTGCGGTCTACGAACTCTATGACAGGCGGACTCTAAATAATTAAGGGGTTGGGCTATTGACATGAGAGCGCTGTTAATATATACTGGTATTTAATAACAATAATAACGTATAGGAATAATACGCATTAGCTGCTGATTGGTTAACCAAAGGCTGCGTTCGTAGTTGTTTGAACGCAGGCTTTTTTATTGGCTTAAAATGCCGACGAGATCGATTTACGAAGAGACCATTGTCCGTAATCCTGATCATTTTTCTATGTTGCTTTCCCTGCCGGGTCGCGCAAGAAAAGCTGCGAGTGATTCAACAGCTGCGATCTACTGTTCGCCGGATGCCAATTCCGAAAAGAACATCCCTCCGTTAAAAAAACACCCCCCATAATATGAGCAAAGCATTTTTAGCAGAAGCCATGACAAATATATATTTTGGAATATGAGAATATTAGGAGAGAGGAATCTTTTACACTCTCTGCTAGCTATGATAACTGGAGACCATGGGCTGGGAACGCGAATCTGATTTCACAATAATGCCTGTACCTTCGATTGCCGGCGTAATGACATCAATAGGTGGGTAAAACAACATGTCTGAATTAACAGAGGAGGAGGTCAATAAAGTTAATGAAGATTGAAGGCAAGCCAACCAAATAAAAATTACAAGAGGAGTGAATTTTATGCCAGAGCAGGTCAAAAAAGTCAATGCCCTATCAGCACAAGTGGCCTATCAGTTGGCCAACGTAACCAAAACCCCGGCGCAATTTCAATCGATAACACCCAGATGGTTGACCAGGCTACTTGAGTGGAAGCCTTTGGATGCGGGTGCTTTTAGACTGAACAAGGTTAAAGAGGGTGAAACGCCTCTGGATGCTCTTTGCTCTCAGGTAGGCAACGACAATATCTATGAAGGTTTTGTCGATTATGAAGCAAAGCCGCGTGAGTACATTTTAAATTCCATCTCTGCTGTTATCAAAGTAGATACCAGGGTATCGGATGTCTACAGCAGCCCCTATGACCAGATCAATGAGCAGCTCAGATTAAGCATTGAAAGCGTCAAGGAAAGACAGGAAAGCCAGATCATCAACAATGACGACTATGGTTTGTTAAAAAATGTTGCTACTTCCCAGAGGATACAAGCTCGCAATGGTTATCCCACTCCGGATGATCTGGATGAACTGATTTCACGGGTGTGGAAGGAACCATCCTTTTTCCTGGCACATCCAAGAGCCATTGCCGCCTTTGGACGCGAGTGCACCAAGCATGGAGTGCCGCCGGCGACAGTGAATTTATTCGGATCGTCGTTCCTCACCTGGAGAGGCATTCCGATAGTTGCTACTGACAAGCTGTTTGTAGACGGCTTAAAGAATCCTAAGAGCCAGGCCGGCAAAACAAATATCCTGCTTGTCCGTACCGGAGAAAAGAAACAGGGAGTTATCGGCCTGTTCCAGGCAGGACTGCCGGGCGAGCAATCCAGAGGCCTGTCTGTAAGATTTATGGGTATCGATAATCAAGGGATAGGGTCATATTTGCTCTCTCTGTATTGCTCGGCTGCTATTTTATCGGACGACGCCGTCGGGGTCTTGGAAGATGTTGATATAGGAAACTACTATGACTACAAATAATCATGATTTAGATGAGCGGGTACCGGATGAAACTAAAATAGAAACAAAGTTTCTAGACATGTCTCCAGACCAGCCATTGGACACGAGGATACTGGAAGCGATGGCGCATGCCTATTTCCCGGAGTTTAACCTTTCGGGAGGGGATGGTGCTGCTCAAGAGGATTTACAGACGGCAACGCAAGGCGCGAAGCAGATAAGCCTGAATAGTTCTGCTCCGGGCTATGCTCCAAAAGCCCATCAAGGCATTGGAAGCTTGTCGGAGATCGATTTCATCAATGCCCTTGCCGGGGTGGCGGATTTTGAGGCAAATGAGCAACTGCCGGATGCCGCGGAAGGTCTGACGGAAAGTCTTACAGATGGAATCAAGATCAACGATTGGTCCAATGATTTCGGGAGCTTGTCGTTTTCACCAATTGTTGTGCCGAACGTGATTTCCAGCCCTGCGAATTTTGATGTGAGCGCAGTCAGAAGAGACTTTCCCATTTTGTCCGAGAAGGTAGACGGCAAGAACCTGATCTGGTTTGACAATGCTGCAACGACTCAAAAGCCGCATAGTGTCATCGACAGGTTATCGTATTTCTATGAGCATGAAAACTCCAATGTACACCGGGCGGCGCATACTCTGGCAGCACGCGCAACGGATGCATTCGAGGGTGCCAGGGACAAGATCGGCAGTTTTCTCAATGCCTCATCCTCTGAGGAGATCGTGTTTGTTCGTGGCACGACCGAGGCCATCAATCTGGTTGCGGATTCCTACGGCAAGGCCAATATAGGGGCAGGTGACGAGATAGTCATCACCTGGCTCGAGCACCATGCCAACATAGTCCCGTGGCAGATGCTCTGCGCCGAAACAGGCGCCAGACTCCGTGTCGTCCCCGTCGATGCCAGCGGGCAGGTTGTTCTGAGTGAATACGAAAGGCTGCTTGGCCCTAAAACAAAAATTGTGTCCTTCTCACATGTTTCCAATGCCCTGGGAACCGTCACGCCGGTTCTGGAGATGGTAGGCATGGCTCACAGGCATGGAGCGACAGTCCTGATTGATGGCGCTCAGGCTGTTTCTCACTTAAAAGTGGATGTTCAGGCATTGGATTGCGATTTTTATTTGTTTTCAGGGCATAAAATTTATGGGCCCACAGGCGTCGGTGTTCTCTATGGCAAGTCTGACATACTGAAAGGCATGCCCCCGTACCAAGGCGGGGGGAATATGATTGCGGATGTTACCTTTGAAAAGACCGTATACCAGGATCCTCCCCAGAGGTTTGAAGCCGGAACGGCAAATATTGCCGGTGCCATAGGATTGGGTGCCGCGATTGATTATGTGTCAAGCCTGGGGATAGAAAACATCTATCATTATGAACATGACCTTTTGGAATATGGTACGGAGGCCATGCAGAGGATTCCCGGCTTGAAATTGATCGGGACGGCAGGGGATAAATCAAGCATACTGTCTTTCGTGATCAAAGGCTTTACAACCGATGAGATTGGAAAGGCATTGAGTCATGAGGGGATGGCCGTACGCGCAGGACATCATTGCGCACAACCGATTTTAAGAAGATTCGGCCTTGAGAGCACTGTTCGTCCGTCACTGGCGTTTTATAACACAACCTCGGAAATAGATCAGATGATTGCTGTCCTCAAGGAGTTGACGAGTGGACGTGCAGGCTGCCTTTGAGGGCGATCCTGCTGCAACCAGCAAGGATGGCATCATTTTCTCTTATCCGGGGATCTTTGCAGTTAGCATTTACCGGTTGGCACATGAACTCTACCTGCTTTCTGTGCCGCTAATACCCAGAATATTAGGTGAATATGCGCATAATGTTACCGGAATTGATATCCACCCAGGTGCTCAGATTGGGAAGTATTTCTTTATCGATCATGGCACCGGTGTGGTTATTGGAGAGACTAATGGCGGCACCGGTTAGCACTCGTCCCATAGGGACTCGTGTATGGCGCGCCCGCAAGCTGGTGCCCGGACAAGTCAGTTGGCCATTTTGTCACAAGCCGTACGGACTTTGCCTACCTTAGCGACAGCAAGACTATTGCGTTCCTGGATGCCGAAACCATCGCCAATTACTGGAGCCCTGTATCCCGATAAATAATAATTGACAAGGACATATAAATAATATAGATTATAAAAAATAGTAAATCAAGCAATATACTCGGATATAATTTGGTTGACTGGAAAGCTGGATGAAGCTGAAAGGAGGGGGGACAACTTGAGAGAAAGGGACATTCTTGAATCAATCGGAAATACGCCTCTTTTCAGGCTTTCAAAAGTAGTAAGCGGACTAAAGGGGGTTAGTGTTTGGGTCAAAGCAGAATACTTTAACCCGAGCGGGTCTGTCAAAGACCGGGCTGCAAGGGCCATGATTCTGGATGGAATACGATCGGGAAAATTGACAAAAGAAAAAATAATAATCGATGCAACAAGCGGCAACACAGGAATATCTTATGCAATGATCGGGGCTGCCCTCGGTTATAAAGTCACACTATGTCTCCCACAGAATGCCAATATCGAACGTAAGCGTATACTTCGGGCATACAATGCCGAAATAATTGAAACAGATCCCATGCAAAGTTCGGACGGAGCACAGATCGTAGCGAAGAAAATAGCGGAAGAAGAGCCGGATAAGTATTTTTATCCAGATCAATATAACAATGCGCAAAACTGGAAGGCGCACTACGAAACCACCGCGATGGAAATATGGGATCAAACTGCCAATAAAATAACCCACTTCATAGCCGGTATGGGGACTTCGGGGACATTTACGGGAACATCCAGAAGGATTAAAGAATTAAACCCTTCGGTAAAGGCCATCGTTGTGCAGCCTGATTCACCCCTGCACGGAATTGAAGGCATGAAACATATGGCCACTACAGTAATCCCTGGTATTTATGATCAATCAATAGCTGACGGTCAGATTGATGTGGCGACAGAAGATGCGCAAGGGATGACTTTGCGTCTTGTGCGTGAAGAAGGCCTGTTTGTCGGCATCAGTTCCGGCGCAAATGTTTGCGCTGCTCTGCAACTGGCATCATCCCTTCCAGAGGGTTCGGTTGTTGTAACTATTTTGTGCGATAGCGGGCTACGCTATCTCAGCGATGAGCTATGGGACAGAGGTAAAACATGATCAGACTGAAGCAGGAGCATATTGATGAAATAAGCAGGCACGCCGAGACTGATTATCCTTACGAGTGCTGCGGGATCCTGCTGGGGAAATTTGAGGCGGATAATAATAAAACCGTGGAACATATTTTATTGATAGCTAATGGGCGGGAAGAGAAAGATAAACACAACCGTTTTCTGATTACACCGGATGAGATCATGCACGGTGAAATCTTTGCCCGTAAAAACAAAATGGATGTGCTGGGCTTTTATCACTCGCATCCGGATCACCCGGCCCTGCCGTCTGATTATGACCTGGAACGTGCCTGGCCTATTTATTCTTACATTATCGTATCCGTAGCCAAAAGCAAGGCTGAAGACTTTACTTCTTGGGAATTGGAAACTAATCGCGCGAAATTTAATTCCGAGTTAATTATTAAAGGAGAGTAACATATGGATGTGAAAATTATGATTCCCACAGCGCTCAGACAATTCACGGATGGGTTATCAGAAGTAAGCGTAGAGGCGAAAACAGTTGGCGAGGCATTAAACGGGTTGACTGAAAAATATATTGATCTGCAGCAATACATTTTTACCGACAATAAAACCCTGAGAAGCTATGTCAATGTTTACGTAAATGAAGATAATATTCGTCAGAAAAGTGGGCTTGATACCCTGCTTGCCAATAATGATATAATTTTACTGGTGCCGTCAATTGCCGGCGGATGTTCCGGCGAGACGGGGACGGCGGGGGACGATACCGCGCTTCCCGAGTTGACCCATGATGAAATAACCCGTTACAGCCGCCATCTGATACTTCCGGAAGTTGGCCTTCCAGGGCAGAGAAAATTGAAAAACAGCCGTGTTCTTCTGATCGGCACAGGGGGGCTCGGAGCACCTCTGGCCATGTATCTGGCCGCTGCCGGAGTCGGCACCATCGGTATTGTCGATTTTGATTTTGTTGAAGAGTCCAATTTGCAGAGACAGATTATTCACGGCACTCGAGATATAGGCAGGCCGAAGATCGCTTCTGCCAAGGATAGAATAAAAAGCATCAACCCAAAAGTCAATGTTATTGCCTTTGAAACAAAATTAACTAGTAAAAACGCTTTGGAAATTATCAAGGGTTTTGATGTGGTAGCGGACGGAACAGATAATTTTCCCACCCGTTATCTGGTTAATGATGCCTGTGTTTTGCTTGGGAAGCCGAATGTATATGGTTCTGTATTCAGGTTTGAGGGGCAGGCAAGTGTTTTTTATGCCGAAGCAGGGGCGTGCTATCGTTGTCTTTACCCTGAACCGCCACCGCCAGGACTGGTCCCGTCGTGCGCCGAAGGAGGAATACTTGGAGTGCTCCCGGGGATAGTGGGCTGCATTCAGGCCAATGAAACTATTAAACTGCTGCTCGGCGGGGGGGATGTTTTGATAAACCGGCTGCTTATTTTCGATTCATGGCGGATGCGTTTCCGGGAGTTAAGGCTCAGCAAAGATCCGAACTGTCCTGTTTGCGGACAAAATCCCACCGTGAAAGAGCTCATCGACTACGAGGAGTTCTGCGGTTTGAAAAACCCCTCTGTACAGGAAGAACCTATCGAAGACATTACAGCTATCGAACTTAAAAAACTTTTCGATGCGAACGCCGATCTGCAGATCATCGACATTCGGGAACCGCATGAACTGGTCATCGGCAAACTTCCCAATACTAGAGCCATTCCTTTTGGCCAAGTCGTACGAAGACAAACAGAACTGGATCCTTCCCGGGGCACTGTTATTGTGTGCAAAATCGGTGTAAGAAGCGCCATGGCCATCCGGGCGTTGCGCAATTCAGGCTATACCGGCCGCCTGCTCAATTTAAAAGACGGGATCAATGCCTGGGCTAATGACGTAGATCCTAACATAGCCAGATACTAGCAAAAAAGACTTCAGGCAACCAGTATGTTGCGGTATTCACCGCGGGACAACTGGTTTTTAGTTTATATTGCAAAAGAAAAAAGCATCAATATATATTGATGGAAATATATAGCCGGCCAAAATATGAATTGTCGAGAACCAACCCGGGGCAAACGTGTGAGAATGTCGGATTTATGGTATAATGTTAAATAAGAACTCATTGCATAGGTCACATTGAAGAATAGGGAAGAGGCTGTAAGAGGCGCTATCGCTTCCGTGGAAATTGAAGGCTCCGTTTTTACCGTAGAGCAGAAAGCTATCCTGGCAAGGGCGCTAGATTTTGTTAAAAAGATTAGAAAAGCTCAGCAATGAACGCCCTGAAATCCGTGCCAGTGAGTAATAGCTTAAATGCCTACAGAGACACTGATGTCTTGAAAAATAAGTTCGGCATTCGTGATCAGAATTTAGCGAAATAGAATAACTATATACTGTACCCAGCGTATATACGCTGGGTATTTTTTTTAGAGGTGATGACTGATGGATGAGCAGAAAAATAAGAAGACACCGCGATGGACAATATCGGCTTCAATAGTATTGACGTCGGCACTTGTTCTGCTGCAACTCGCCCTTCCTAAAAATGCTGCAGGTTATCAGCAGCCCAAAGCTAGGCCAGTAATTCAATCTAGTGCACCCGACTACACTGCAGGCAGAGAAATGCTTGTCCTGAGCACGGCCTATTCCTCTACAGGTCAGCCAACCAAAACAGGAGGCTACCCTGTAGACAATTATACCGTAGCTGTTGACCCGCAAATAATACCGCTCGGTTCGATTGTAATGATCGATGGCACGGCCCATGATGCTGCAGATACAGGAAGGCTGATCAAGGGGTATCGTATAGACAGATACTATACAGATTCAACAACAGTAAAAGACTATGGCGTCAAATGGGTCCAGATAACTGTGGAACCACCAGTGGAACAGGGAGATCGCTGATGGCGCCGCGAGACAACATTTAGCAAAAAAAGCCCCAGGCAGCCGCCACCGTGCCAGTAACACCCAAAGAATATTTCCCGGCTTGACGCGGCCTGACCTGCCCGAGGCTTTGCCCAAGGCCTCTCGCAGCAATAGTGGGGTCACGACGGCGTCGGCCTGAACAAGATAAAGCAGCCCCGCCAGATTTATTCCAGACAGACCTGCAGGTTGACTGGCTAGCTGCTTGACAAATTGAAGGAGAAGCCGTATAACATCTTCTGGAGCATTCAATTGGGTCTTGGCTTCATGCACTCCGCATTCTTAGGATGCGGAGGAGCGGGTTAGCTATCTGTGAAAAAACACCATGGAGGGGGGAGGAGCATGCCGACTTATGAATACAAGTGCGGTCATTGTGGTCGCTTTCAGACTGCACAGCCCATTACAGAGCCTGCCCTGAAGGTATGCCCGACCTGCGGACAGCCGGTACAAAGGCTTATCTCGCGCAACATAGGGATCGTCTTCAAGGGCTCGGGCTTCTACTGCACGGATCACCGCGGTAAAACCAACCTGATTGGGTCTGAGGAGAAGGGTTCCAAGCCGGCGGATGCCGGCGGCAAAACGGAGGCCAAGCCGGCGGATGCCGGCGGCAAAACGGAGGCCAAGACAGCCGAGGCCAAGACAGCCGAGGCCAAGACAGGCCAGGGTTCGTGCAGCGACTACAGCACCGGGAAGACCAAGGCTGCAGGCAAACAATAGAGCATTCAACTGAGGATGACATAGCTCGAAAAGCCACGCCCAAACAGCGTGGCTTTTTCGCGCCCGGACGGGTGCTTTTGAACGGATAAAACGAGGTAAGAATGGCCATAATTTGGGTAAGGATGCTGATCTTGCAGATGGAGGGAAAAATCATGAGCAGATTCATGGAATGGGGACGCACCCCTTCGGGGAATGTCCCCGTTGAGGTGATCAGGCTGCAGCGTCTCCCGGGCCGGGAGGGACTGTTCGATCTCTTCCGGCAGGTGAGAGAAAAGATCAGGCGCGACAAGGAGGCGGCCCTGCTCAGATGGCGTTGAATAATGATAGCGGCGCCTAAAGGCTGCCGAATTACTTTGCGGGGGAGGGTTGGTCTTGCCGGATGCAATCTACTTCCATGTTGCGCTGCGCACCGTGCTGGCGTTCTTTGCCGTCCTGCTGGTGACCAGGATTCTGGACAAGGAACAGATGGGCGAGTTGACTTTCTACGAGTACGTGACCGGCATCACCATCGGGTCACTGGCAGCGGATATGGCCACCATCACCATGATCAGTCCCTGGGTGATCTTCACGGCCCTGGTGGTGTTTGCTGCCCTGACCTTTCTGATGGGCTATATTTCCCTGAAAAGCCGGGCCGCCCGCAAGCTGCTGGAGGGGGAGCCCGCAGTGGTGATCCAGAATGGCAAGATCCTGGGCCGAAATATGGCCCGCTGCCGCTACAATATCGACGACCTGCTGCTGCAACTGCGCACCCAGGGGGTGTTCAACATCGCCGACGTGGAGTTTGCAGTGCTGGAATCCAACGGCAGCCTGAGCGTATTGCCGAAATCATACAAGAAAGCGGTGACCAGGGATGACCTGAAGATCCCCACTGACTACGAAGGCTTGTGCAGCGAGGTGATTGTCGACGGCGAGGTAATCTATCAGAACCTGCAGCAGAACAACTTGGACGAGGCCTGGCTGATCAACGAACTGGAGCGGCAGGGGATTCACTCGCCCAAGGAGATCATGCTGGCCAGCCTGGACACCGGGGGCAACCTGTTCGTTGACAAGAAGGTGGACTGTATACAGGCAACTAAGATATCGGACCATTAACTTCTTGACAAGCGCTGCCGATTTATATATGGAGCGCTTCTTTATAACGATTGCGGTATAATACCTGACCGTTAAATTCTTGGCAAGCGCTGCCGATTTGTAGAGGGGCGCTTTTTTAACGACAGCAAGCAGCAGGATGCCCGATCCCTGGTGGGTCAGGATGAATGCCTCGGGTTTGATGCCCGAGTTTAACAGAGATCTTTCTTTTGGAACAGGGTGCCGTTTGTAGTAAAATATAGTAGCATCGCACAGGAAAGGGGCAAACAGTGTTCATGGGTGGGATTCATTTTGGGACTGATGGCTGGCGTGCACGCATAGCCGACGAGTTTACCTTTGCCAACGTCCGCCTGATGGCCCAGGCGATTGCCCAGTACGTTCCAGATACCGGCCGCGGCCTGGTGATCGGCTACGATCACCGGTTCCAGTCAGAGCACTTTGCGGCAACAGTGGCCGAGGTGTTGGCCGGCAACGGGATCAGCACCTGGTTGACTGCAGCGGCCGCGCCGACGCCGGCAGTGGCTTATGCCGTCAGGGATATGGGAACCGCAGGAGCGGTGATGATCACCGCCGGCCACAATGCTCCGGAATACAACGGAATCAGGTTCATCACCGAGCATGCCGGGCCTGCAATTCCAGAGATCACCCAGGCTATCGAGGCTCACCGCGACCGGTTGACAGACGCCGATGTGAAACTGATGCCGCTCGAGGCGGCCCAGGAGCGCGGGCTGGTCCGACTGTTTGACCCGAAGCCGGCCTACCTGGGCCGCCTGCACAACAACCTTAAATACAGTACGATTTACCGCGGGCAGTTGCGGGTGGTGATCGACCCGCTGTGGGGGGCCGGGACCGGCTACCTGGAGGACCTGCTGCGGGAGGGGAGCAGCAAGATTGATGTCATTCACGGCTCCCGGGACGTCCTTTGCGGCGGACAGCTTGCGGAGCCGGCGGAGGCGGGCCTGGCCGATCTGAAGCGGGCGGTGATACAGAACCAGGCCGACCTGGGACTGGCCCTGGATGGGGACGCCGGCCGGTTTGGCGTGATCGACCGGGATGGCAGTTTTATCAATCCCAACGAAGTTATCTGCATGCTGCTGTACTACCTTACAGAATACCGGAACTGGCGGGGGGCGGTGGCGCGCACCGAGGCTACCACCCGCATGATCGACCGGATCGCCGAAGACTACGGTTTACCGGTGGTGGAGACGCCTGTCGGCTTCAAGTATATCGGCCAATCGCTGATCAAGCATCGCAGCATCCTGGGCGGTGAGGAGAGCGGTGGCCTGGGCGTCCAGGGGCATATTCCGGAAAAGGACGGGATCCTGGCGCTGGCCATGGTGATGGAGATGGCTTCGTTCCGGGACAAGCCTCTCCGGGCTTATCAGGAGGAGATCCAGCAGAAACATGGCGCCCTGGTGAGCGGCCGGCTGGACCTGCGCCTCCCCCCGGAGGCGGTGGATGGGTGTCTGGAACGCATGCACCGGTGGGCGCCCCGGGACCTGGCCGGGCAATGCGTGCTGGAGCGGAGCAACTGGGACGGTGTCAAGCTGGTCCTAGAGGACGCTAGCTGGGTGTTGGTTAGGCCCTCCGGGACTGAGTCCCTGTTCCGAATCTATGCCGAGGCGCCTGACCCGGAAAGGCTGTACGTGCTCCAGATAAGTGCCCGTCAAGCCGTGGGCATCTGAGAAGACAGGAGAGGCCGGGGAAGCGAGAATGGATGTTGGCTTGGCCATGCCGACGAGAGTCTCTCACCCCCCGCTCCCCACTCCTCAAGTCCTAGGCATATGAACCCAAAAAATTTTTCAAAAATAGTAGCAATTTTACACGCGGCTTGCAGGATTATTGAAGGCAGTGTCGAAATGCACCAGAAAGCTTGATCACTGCGCTGTTGCAACCCGGTTGCTGAAAGCTCTTCGCATTCTTTCAGGAAGTCCTGGGACGCGGAGGAGACGGGGGTTAGGACATGGCAGATTTAGAGTCTTTGGACCGGGTTGTTAGAAGGACCTTGGTTGCAGTTGAAAAGGGACGGGAGCAGATCTTCGGCATAGCCGAGGCGGCGAATAGTGAGTTGGATCGCCTGAATGTGGAGGGGGCAGCGCCCGCGGGAACGGGGGACATGACGCGGAACGCGTCTCCGGATACCGGCCCCTTGCAGGAAAAAAGCCCGGATCTACTGGAGCAAGAACGCCAGGCTCTGATCCAGGTGGCCAAACAGGCGGACATTTTGTTGACCAGGTTTGGAGTAGCCCTGCAGTGCCTGCAGGAAGCAGCCCCGGGTGCAGACCTGGCAGAGGACTGGCCTAGCCGGAAAAAAGCCGGGCAGTTGGTGGTTCGGATGCTTGATATCGAACGGCACCGGATCGCCCGGGAGATCCATGACGGCCCCGCCCAGGCCATGGCCAACCTGCTGCTGAGGACGGTGTTCTGCGAACAGCAGTTGGCCGGGGAGTCGTCAGTTGTTCAGGACGAGTTGCTGAACCTGAAGAAAATCATCCGCAGCACCTTATTGGAGATCCGGAAGATCCTCTTCAATCTGCAGCTCAAAGACCTTGACCAGGGACTGTTATCCGGACTGCACCGGTTGATCAATGAATACCAGGAACGGTACACCCTGCAGGTGATGTTCAACTGTTCGGGCCAGGACCGGCGCCTAGGCAGCCAAATGACCGGCGCCCTGTTCAGGATCGTGCAGGAAGCGTTGAACAATGTCTACAAGCACTCATGTTCAGATCTTGCCAGGGTCGACCTGGAGCTCGCAGAACACCGGGTAACCGTGTGTATTTTTGACGAGGGCAAGGGGTTTGACTTGCAGGAAGCAGCGTCCAGCGGCGGGCACTACGGCCTGATGAATATGCGGGAGCGGGCTCAGTTGCTGGATGGGGTACTGCAGATCATGACCGCTCCCGGGCAAGGCACGAGGATAATTGTTACTATTCCGATAGAATAGGGGGTAGAGATTCTTGGATGGCATTCGAATTTTGATAGCCGATGATCATCCTCTGGTCAGAGAGGGGTTGCGCCGGGTACTGGAGATGGATCCGCAGATAAAGGTTGTCGGCGAGGTTGGAGACGGCCAGGGGGCAATCAACAAGACGCGCATCCTGGATCCCGACGTGATTCTGATGGATTTGAAAATGCCAGGCACTGACGGCATTGAGGCAAGCCGCGTGATCCGGCGGGAGTTTCCGGAGATCAGGGTAATCATCCTCACTATTGCCGATGATGACGACATGCTGGAAGTCATCCGGGCCGGCGCCAGCGGCTACCTGTTGAAGGATGTGGAGCCTGGCGAGTTGCTGAAAGCGATCCACACCGTCTACGAAGGCCGTCCGGCCTTCCACCCGATAGTCACCAGCCGCCTGCTGGGGGAATACAACCGGCTTTCCATGCCGGTGCGCAAGGACGACGAGATCAGCATGCTCACCGAAAGGGAAAAAGAGGTGCTCTCCCTGATCGCCCAGGGAGAGTCCAACAAGAGCATCGCTCACAAGCTGTTCATCAGCGAGAAAACCGTCAAGAACCATATCACCAGCATTTTCAGGAAGCTGAAGGTGGCGGACCGCACCCAGGCGGCCATCTTTGCCATCAAAAAGCGGATGGTCGAAGTCTAGAGAGGCGTTCCGACGCCGTTTTTCCGGAACTTGAATTCAAAGTCCAGGTAACGCGCCGATGTCCCGCCCCGATCATGGATATCGATAAAAAGATTGTGCACGCCCGCTTCGTGCGGTTTTACGAGATGACAATTCAATGTGAGTACTTTGCCATCCCAACTTTCCTGCAATAGGTAGGACTCCGGCATCAGGGAGACGTCGTATCCGTCAATCTTGAAATCCAGCGTGTTTCTTTGCAGCAGCTTGTTGTCTTCAGGATGCACAGGGGATGTGGCCGGGATGAGCCTGAATGCCAGCCGGCGCGACCTGAGCATCTGTTGCAGCATTTCTTCCTCAGAGCCACCTGCACCACCAAGCTCGATCACGGGGCGTACTGTCTGTCTGAACTTTTCCAGAGGAATGGAAAGATCCCGATGATCCCTCAAAATGAGTTCGCTCAAGAAACATAAGAGCGCTTCTGTGTCATGGTCCCTCTTGGCGTAGGCTATTTTTTTATGGTTGTCAAGCAATGAGACCAGATGCTTCAAGACTGCGCCACCATGAATTTTCGATGCCCAGTAAGATTGCTCAACGAATAGAGACTCCTTGCGCATATCGGTAAATATTCCCAGATCCCTTAAAATGGAATACATCAGGTGGCCGGGCTTTTGGACCGCAATATTGGATGCCGTCCACTTGTCCAGCAGGTCTTCTGCCGCCCTTCTGCCGATCTCATCGTAAGACTGGCTGAACAGGCCATCAACAACATGGTCGACCGAAAGTGAGACATAATAGGGGCCGCCGGTGATCTGGGGGTCGATGCTGTTTCTGATTGCGGAAACAGTACCTGGTCTCATGATAGAGAAAAACTTGAGCAGAGGCCGCAGGCCGCCGATCATAAAATTGTGGGTCTTATAGAGTTCATTGATTTTATCCGGTGGGATGCGGGCGGCTTTGCCGATGTATCTCTCCGAGGTTGCGGTAAGCAGGCAGCGGTTGTCCGCCACGTCAAAAAACTCGACGCGATTATGCGCAAGCTCCTTCCGGTGATCTTGAAAAGTCAGCAGATCGTAAAAAAGCTCTAACAGGCCATGATCGGTCATTTCATAGCGGTTTAAGATTTCAGGGTAGTAATCGGTTCCCAAAATCCGGTGTGAGTTGCAAACCCTGAAAATATGACTACCCCGTCGCCCGCCCGGCGCCCGGCGCCGACCAGCCTGCCGGCGCCGTCGATCGCTGCATAATGGGGGTACCAGTCGGCCAACTGGTGCGCCAGCCAGCCACAGGCTACCGCGAAGTCTCTGTCGGAATACCTCGCATCTCTCTTGCCATCAAAGGCCTGTCTCCACTCGTCTATCAGCGCCTGGCCAAATTGAGGGGCTCCCTCGAAGGCATCGGGAATTGCATTGTGTGTATAGTCATACACCGACACATTATTTAAGATGTGGTTCATAGATATGGCATCCGCGCTGTTGCCGGCAAAAATGAAGACCTCCTCGTTGGCCGAGAGCCTTTTGACCATGTCTTCATTGATGCCGGCGTTCCCGCTCTCCAGCTCTTTTTTGGCTTTTGTCAGAGCCAGCCTGTTTATGTGGGGATGAACCATGGGACCCCACCACAGGGCGGGGAAAATGATCATAAGGAAAGCATTTTTTAATATCCTGAGGAAACGTCTCATGTGTGCAGCCCTGTATCGCATACTTCACCTTGTCCCCCACCTTTAGGTACAAGGTGGCGGGCTCGCTTCGCCTCGTTTGAGTCAGGAACCCGGAGGGGAGGAACGGTTCCATCTCTCCATTATATGGGAAGCTTGCTAAAATGGCGCCTGCCTCAGCCCCAAGGTCTTTGGCTCAGGAAGGCGCCAGTTGCCTCCACCACGGTCACCCCTTTTTCATGACCGCATATACTGGGATCGGGGAAGGGGATGTTAACATGATTGCGGCGCTGCTCGAGGTTTTAATCCGCGCCTTGGCCCTTTATGGGCTGATTTTGCTTTTATGGCAGATTGTCCGCCTGCTGTTCAAACGTGCTCCGGCAAGTCCCTACCTGAGCCTGCTGTTCCTGGTCCGTGACCAGGCTGCCATCATGGAAGGTCTGGTCAGGGAGATCCTGGCTATCCATCAGACATCCCTGCCGCCTTTCGACATGGTGATCGTCGATATCGGCTCCAGCGACGAGACCCCGGAGATCCTCAAGCGGCTCAACAAGAACAACGCTTTTGTCTTCATCGAAAGCAGCCCGGACGTCCAGCCGCTGAGGGCCGGCCTGCAGGCCTGCTGCGGCGAAGTGATCGGCCACTTCGACCTCACCGGGCAGGTCAACCCCCGATTGGTAAACCGCCTTGCAAGAAGGCTGCTGCAAGGACGGGGGATCCTGGCGCCTCTGGAGCACTGCGTGGTGACCCTGGTGCACCGGAAAAAATGTTCATCTTATGCTTGAACTGTCCTTCCATCAGGTGCAAAATAAGCATGGGAGGATCTCCTGATGCCCTTTATTTTGTTGATCCTGATGATCCCCTTCCTGCTCATGCTGCTGTTTTACAACGTGGCGGCCTTCTCCTTCGCGCGCCTCGGCCTCTCTCCCGATGTCGCCTTCCTGTTCCTGACCGCCTGCGTCCTCGGGGGCCTGATCAACATTCCGCTAACCCGCCACCGGGTGGTCACGCAGGGGCGCAGGACGCTGCCATTTCCCTTCCTGTTCTTTTACTATCCACCGGTAGTCCAAGAACAGGTGATCTGCTTAAATGTAGGTGGCGCCGGGCTTCCGGTGCTCTTTTCGCTCTACCTGATGGTTGTACGGGTGCCCCTGGAACCCACCCTGATTGCCATGCTGCTGGTGGCTTTCGTGGCCAAGCTGATGGCCCGCCCCCAGCCGGGGGTGGGGATCGTCATGCCGGCCTTCATCCCGCCGCTGGTGGCTGCCGCCGCCGCCCTCCTGATGCAGGTTATTGGCTTTGCCCAACCCGGTCAAGCTGCGCCGGTGGCCTATGTGGCAGGCACTATCGGCACCCTGGTGGGGGCCGATCTCATGAACTGGCGGGCGATTCGGAATCTGGGGGCGCAGGTGGTCAGCATCGGGGGGGCCGGGGTCTTCGACGGCATCTTCCTGGTGGGCATCATCGCGGCCTTTTTAGGATAGCTCACAAGCCAGTGTTCCAAACCCATCGGCGCAGCAGGCATACCGGGCGAATAGAAAAGAGCGTATTCAGAAATTCTGAATACGCTCTTTTGGGAAGTGAACTTACTTGGCGTAGAGACTTACTTGCCTAAAAAGTTGAGCAGCTGGTAGATCATCGCCGCTGCCTGTGCCCTGGTGGCGTGAGCCATGGGGGCAAGATGATCTGCGGACATGCCGATGACGATACCTGCCTTGACGGCTTCGTCCATGCCAGTCGTTGCCCAACTGCTGACACGCGATCCGTCGTTGAAAGCGTTCAGTTCGGTGCCGACAGTGGCGGGAGTCCTGATTCCCAGAGCCTTGGCCACCATCACGGCCATCTCTTGTCTGGTAATCAGGGTATAGGGGCCAAACTGGTTATTACCCAAGCCGGATACCAGACCTGCAGCAGCGGCGGCGTTCACGGAGCCGTAGAGCCAGGAACCCTGGGCAACATCCGTAAAGGCGCTGGTTGTTCCGGTAATGCTCAGCCCGAGGGCCTTCACCAGCATGACGGCAAACTCCGCCCTGGTGATGTCGGAATTCGGTTTGAAGGTGCCGTCCGGATAACCGTAGACAATGCCCCGGGTGCTCATGCTGGTGATGATACTGTATCCCCAGAAGTAAGGGGGCACATCGGAGAATACAGTTCCCGTCGATGTTGTCGGTGTCTGTACCCCTGCGGTGAGGCTGAGGACAGATCCGTCTGCCGTGCCGTACGAGTTGGTGGCATAGGCCTCGAAGTAGTAGGTCGTACCGTCGGTCAGGCCGCTCAGGGTATCCATGAAGGCGCCGGATTGGTTATTGGTGCCTACAGCCAGCGTGTTGGTGAGACTGCTTGCACTGGTGCCCCAGAGGAAGCCATAGGCAGTGACGGCATACCCGTTGTCCGAGGTGATGTCGCCGTTCAAGACGGCGGATGTTGTTGTTACTGACGTGGCCGCTTCTGTCTGCACGGCCGGGATTGGTGTCTGTACCCCTGCGGTGAGGCTGAGGACAGATCCGTCTGCCGTGCCGTACGAGTTGGTGGCATAGGCCTCGAAGTAGTAGGTCGTACCGTCGGTCAGGCCGCTCAGGGTATCCATGAAGGCGC
>Ga0224558_1000855_pt1 | contig 34802 bp, 33 predicted proteins | sample 714S32024metaG_FD_180682 | JGI IMG/M metagenome (GOLD analysis project Ga0224558, IMG submission 180682) | Peat soil microbial communities from Stordalen Mire, Sweden - 717 S3 20-24 | ecosystem: Environmental > Terrestrial > Soil > Wetlands > Peat | place: Sweden: Norrbotten County, Stordalen... | reverse complement strand
TCGGGGACCGGAAAAACTTGCGCATCTCGCGCTCGATAATCGCCATCATCCGGTTCATGGCCGTAACCCCGGTCTCTCCGGCATCAGGAATCCATGCGCTTTCACCAGTTCATCGCGCAACTGCCGCCCCGTGTAATGGACAAACACATCGTCCAGGGTCGTGTTCTGTACCGTAAGCGTCTTCAACCCCACCCCCCCCACTACCGCCATTTCTACCAGATCCGTCGTCGTGCCCGATCCATTCGACGTCAGCACCCGGAACATCCCCGCGCTTTGGTTCTGCACCGACGTCACTCCGGGCAATGCCCGCAGCCGCTCTTCCCAATCGGCCGGCGGATGCTCGAAGTGCGCCTCAATCACGTTCGATCCCGGCACGCTTGCCTTCAACGCCTCCGTAGTATCCAGCGCCACCAATTTTCCGTGATCCACAATCGCGATCCGGTTGCACAGCCTGTCCGCTTCGTCCATGTAGTGCGTAGTGATCAGGATGGTCAGCTTGCGCTTCGCCTTGATGTTTGTCAGCATCTCCCACACCGCCACGCGCGACACCGGATCCAGCCCCGTGGTCGGCTCGTCCAGAAAAAAAATCTTCGGACTATGCACCAGTCCCCGAGCAATCTCCAACCGCCGCCGCATCCCGCCCGAGAGCGTCTTCGTCTGCGCTCCCCGCCACTTCGTCAGATCGACGGTCTCCAGCAGCTCTGCAATCGCCTCCTTGCGTTGCTTCGTCGGGACGTCATACAGTTTCGCGTAAATACTCAGATTCTCTTCCACCGTCAAATCCAGATCGCTGGTCAGCGCCTGCGGAATCACTCCAATCGCCCGCCGCACCGCCTCCGGATCCGCCGCCACATCGTGCCCCGACACCCGCGCCGCTCCCGTCGTGATCGGAATCAGCGTCGTCATCATCCGGATCAACGTCGATTTCCCCGCCCCATTCGGCCCCAGTAGCCCGAAAATTTCCCCCTCCTTCACCGCAAACGAAACGTCGTCCACCGCCGTGAACTCGCCATATCGTTTCACGATGTGTTCCACTTCAATAGCATTAGGAGCGTCCGGTGCAACGTCGCCACGCAGGCTCAGTTCCGACGCCGCAACATCCATGCCGTTCATGGTGTTCCCGTTAGCCTTGTTCACGCCTTCACTCATGGTGTGTCCCCTGGAACCTTGGAACCTTGCACTATCCCTCCCTTCAACTGCTGCGGACTCACTAACACCTCCGCCGTCATCCCCGGCACATACGCCCCCTTCGGATTGTCCAACCTCACCTTCAACTCAATCGTCCGTATATCCCGCTTTCGACGCCCCACATCCCGCTGCGTCGCGAAATCCGCTTCCGCCGCTTTATAAAAGACTTTTCCCGGAGTCACCGTCCCTCCCGGCAGCCGCACCCGCAGCGTGTCTCCCAGTCCAATGTGATCGGCGTCCGTCTCCGGAATCGACGCCAACACCCACGTGTCGCTGAAGTCCACCACCGTCACGATCGCCTGCCCCGCGTTCACCACTTCGCCTTCGCGCGCCGCCCGCACCAGAACCGTTCCCGTCACCGGCGAATAAATCTTCGTGTATCCCAACCGCACTTCCCCTTCTTTTAGCTGTGCCACTGCGTTATCCACCTGCGCCCGCGTCGAAGCTACCGTACTCTGCGCCGCCGTCGCCTGATTCGTGCGCGCCATCGCCGAATTCAGATCCGCCTGCGCCGCGGTCACCTGGTCCTTCAGCGACAGCACGCTTGCCTGCTGTGCCTTCAGATTCATCTCCGCCTGCACCCGGTCCTGATCCGATGCCACCCCCGACTGCGCCAGTGCAATCGTTCGCCGGCTGTCGCTCTCCACCCGCGTCAAAGTCGCTTCCGCCTGCGCCAGCTGTGCTCGCGCCGATTGCAGCTTCGCCTGCGCATTCGACACGTCGCTGGACGTCGATCCTTTCGTCGACTTCCGCGTGTACTCGTTCGCGCTCACCTGCGACCGCAAACTGGCAATCGTAGCCGCCGCCGCACGCTCCTCCGCCTCCAACTCCGACGGATCCAGCAACGCGATCAGATCCCCCTGCTTCACCTGCGTTCCTTCCTCCACCAGCAGTTTCAGAATCCGCCCCTGAATCTGTGGACTCACCACGATCTGGTTAGCGTCCACCGTCCCCACCAAGACCAGGTCACCCCCCCCCGGCGTGGAGAAAAAATAGTACCCCGAAGCAATCGCCAGAATGACCCCCAACAGAATCAAAAACTTATTCCGAACACTCATTTAGAATCTCCTAACATCCTAGCTGCCCGTTCTCAGCGACAAAGCCCAACAAAACTGAGAGTTGCCAGCTGAGATCTGAGAGCTAAGACACAAACAGCGCCGCCGAAATAAAATCCAGCACAAACGCCCGCCGCTCCCGAATCCGCTCCTCCGACAACGGCTCTACCTTCATCAGCCTCTTCATTAGCGGCGCCGCGCTGAAATAAAAAATAACTACTCCCACCACCGACGGAACAAAGTCCATCGCATTCACCGCCCGGAATTCCCCCGCCTCAATACCCTCCCGCAACGCCTCGGCCAGCCTCTCGAAGATCGGACGGAAATATTTCTTCGCAACCCGCTGCATCCGCGCGCTGCCTTTCGCGCCCGACCGCAACCATTCCCCTTGCACGACCCGCGGAAACCGCGGATTCGCCGCGATGTAATCGAAGTACGCCCCCAGATATTCCAGCATCTTCTGCCGCGGAGGCAGTTCGCTTTCGAGCACCGGCATCACGCGCGCCCGCATCCCGCTGAACACGTGATCCAGCACCGCTTCGTACAGTGCATCCTTGTCCCTGAAGTAGTAATAAAGCAGCGCATTGTTGACGTGCGCCGCCCGCGCGATCGCGTCCGTCCGAGCGCCCGCAATCCCATGCTCGGCAAATTCCGCCACCGCCGCCTTCAAGATCGCAGCCCGGCTCTCCTCCGGCCGCCCCCGAGTCCCCAAACGGTGAGTGAGCCGCTCGGCGCCACCACGGCCTGTGGAACGACGTGACCGAACCGGATGACGCGCAGCCGCAGATGCTTTCATATAATTAACCAGTTAGTTAGATTTTATCCCATCGAATTTCCTCCGGCAACAAGTGTGGGGGCGGGCGACTCGCCCGCCCAGCCGAGCAAAGCTCGGTCCCCATCCTTAAGGAAAGAACTGGACGCAGAAGAAGCAGAAGGCGAAGAGGAAGCAAAATGAAGAAAAGAACGACGACAACGAAGAAGACGACAGATCACAAGCCAAGCGAGCCTCAAGCAAAGCAAGCCAAACCCCGGCGGACTCCATCGACTCCGTAAACCTCAAAGCCGACGCCGCAACCGCTACCGCGATCCGCCCGCGATCGAAGGCACCAGCAGCACCTCATCGCCGTCCTGGAACGAATACGAAACGCCCCCCAGGAAGCGAATATCTTCTTCATTCACATAAATATTCAGGAACCGCCGCGTCTCCCCCGCTTCATCCCGCAAATGGGGCTTCAAGTCGGGGAACTGCTGGTCGAGCTCCGAGAACAGCTCACTGAGATTAGCGGCGGAGCAGACAACGCGCTGCGTCCCCGCCGTAAGGCGCCGCAAAGCCGTAGGAATTTGAACCGTGATGCTCATAGAAAAAACCTCCCGGGCCAAAAGCCCGAATGAAAATGCGCTGGTCGTTGGTCGTCACTCGTTCGCAAGCCCGCTTCACGTGAAGCGGGCGCGAGCGGTTGCGAACAGAAAACGACTAACGACCAACGAGTGGTGTCTAACGACCAGCAACCACAGCCGCCGACGCCGTCTCTTTGAACGCCGCGGGCAAATTCGCCGCCTTCGTCGCCAAGTAAGCTTCGAACTCGATCAGCTTCGGAGCGATCGGCGTTTCCTCCTCGTACGCGTTCGCCAGCACGTCAGTGGTTTTGAGCCCGTTGCCCGTGATGCAGAGCACGGTGGTTTCATCCGGGAGGATTCGATCCTGATGAATCAGCTTGCGCGCTGTGCCCACCGTCACGCCGCCCGCGGTCTCGGTGAAGATGCCCTCGCTCTCCGCGAGCAACTGGATGGCACTGACAACTTCCGGATCGGAAATGTCTTCCGACCATCCACCGCTTTGGGTGATGGCCTTCAACGCGTAATGTCCATCAGCTGGGTTGCCGATCGCCAGCGACCGCGCAATCGTCTTCGGACGCTGCGGTTCGATCTCGTTGCTATACTGCTTGATCGCCGTGGAAATCGGCGAGCACCCAGTCGCTTGCGCGCCAAAAAACTTCACCGGTTTCGGATCGACCAGTTTCAGGAGAATCAGTTCATCAAACGCTTTCTTGATTTTGGTGATCAGCGAACCACCCGCCATCGGCACGACGATGTTATCGGGCAATTGCCAACCCAGTTGTTCGGCGATTTCATAGCCCACCGTCTTCGAGCCTTCGGCGTAATACGGACGAAGATTGACGTTCACGAATCCCCAGCGATGTTCTTCGGCGATCTGCGAGCACAGACGGTTTACATGATCGTAGCTGCCATTGATGCGCACCAGTTCCGCGCCATACACCTGCGTGCCCAGAATCTTCGCCGCTTCCAGATCCGAAGGAATAAAAATCCAAGCTTTCAATCCTTCGCGAGCCGCCTGCGCCGCAAGAGAATTCGCCAGATTGCCCGTCGACGAGCAAGCTACGGTATCGAACCCGAAGCTGCGCGCATTCGCCAGTGCGACTGCAACCACGCGGTCTTTAAAGCTCAATGTGGGCAGGCACACCGCATCATTCTTGACGAAGAGCCGCCGCGATCCGATCTCTTCGCCGAGCCGCGGCGCGCCCACCAGTGGGGTGTATCCAACGGGGAGGGAAGGCCGAAATCCCGCCGGCAGCGGCAGCAGTTCGCGATAGCGCCACATGTTCGGCGCGCGGGAGGCGATCAGTTCGCGCGAAAGGCGCGAGCGGAGCGAATCGTAATCGTAGGTAATTTCGAGTGGCGAGAAACAGTCTTCGCAGATGCTGCGCGGCTGGTTGCCCCAGGTCTTGCCGCATTCGCGGCAGCGGAGGTGGTGGGTGCTCGTCTCCATTTTGCAAATTCTTTCTGTGACTGCGGGACGAGCCGGGAAAAAATTCCCCAGTTACGACAAAACCCCTTTTCCGGATTGGAAAAGAGGCTCGGGAGATGCGAACAACAAATCGCTTTCACCCCGAATCTCATGGTCCCCGTTACCGGGCGAGAGTTGGCACCTGACAGTCAGGATATATGATCCGGATCCGGTTGCCGTGGCGTCCTAGGGCTCGTCCCTCAGCCACTCTGCATGAAATTCCCATTTGCTCAATGAAGAGCAAACTTGGGATCAGATACTACAACCGACCGAGCGGTCTGTCAAGCGGGTTTTTCACCGCCGAGACGCAGAGAGCGCCGAGCAAGTCTCACGGGCTTGTCATTATCATATTGTCATTACTCACTATTTAAGCATCGTCAGGCCCGAGCGAGCCACGGATCCCCCAGTGCTCCCTGTGGTTAGACTTTTGGTTTTCCTCGGCGCTCTCGGCGTCTCGGCGGTGAATTGCCCTTCAGCGGCTGTACTGATTCCGTTTCTTGTCTTCGTGCCGCTCGATCCCGAGGCGGATCAGCCGGTCAATCAATTCGGGATACGATACGCCCGATGCCGCCCACATCTTCGGATACATGCTGATCGCGGTGAAGCCAGGCATGGTGTTGATCTCGTTCACGAAAATCCTGCGCGATTTGGGCTCCATCAGAAAATCGACGCGCGCCAGGCCCGTGCAATCGACCGCTTGAAACGCCGCGATCGCGAGCCTCTGCACCGTTTTCATTTCCGCTTTCGTGAGCTTCGCGGGGATCACCGCTTCGGAGCCTTCGACCAGATACTTTGCGTCGTAGTCATAGAATTCTTTACAAGGAACGATTTCTCCCGCAACCGACGCTTTGGGATCGTCGTTGCCGAGCACCGCGCACTCGATCTCACGCGCCTTATTCTTTTTTCCGCCGACACCTTCCTCAATCACGATCTTGCGGTCGAACTTCGCCGCTTCTACGATGGCGGGACCGAGTTCCTTGCCATCGTGCGCCTTCGAGATTCCCACCGACGACCCCAGGTTCGCCGGCTTGACGAACACGGGATACTTCAGCCTGCTCTCGACCAGCTTCTGCACTTTCTTAGGCGCGTACTCGAATTGGTTGCGCAACACGGTCACGTGCTTCACCATGGGCAATCCCGCCGCGCGGAACAAAGACTTCATGATGTCTTTATCCATGCCCGCGGAAGAGCCAAGCACACCGGCACCGACGTAGGCAATGTCGGCCAGCTCGAGCAAACCCTGAATCGTTCCATCTTCTCCGAAGGTTCCGTGCAGCACGGGGAAGATGATATCCACGTTAATCGCGCGGTCGGAGGCACGACGGAGCGTCGCCGCATCGGTCTGAAACGGCGCGATCCCAGCTTCGCGCCGCGTCGGTTCCGGAGGAACCACCACCGACTCGCCCGTGGCCAGCACCGCCGCCCCCGGAGTCGCTTCCGGGTCGCCCGCCCGCAAGTGCTTCTCCGGCGTGGGGAGGACACTGGCCTGCTTTTCGCCCCTCAACAGTCTCTCGGCATGTTCTGCCGTGAGCCAGCGGCCGTCTTTCGTAATGCCGATGGGAACCACTTCGTATTTCGTCTTATCGATTGCATTCAGAACGGACGCCGCGGACAGCAACGACACTTCATGCTCGCCGCTGCGTCCGCCAAAGAGGATGCCAACCCGAAGCTTTGCCATAGCATTTCAGTCTGGCGCTCAGAGGGTTTCCCGTCAATCCCAGCTTTGGTTCTGTCATGCGAGGACAGCGATGTCCTCGTCTTGTCCCCAGTAGAAAGGAAGGTTCCCAGTACTCAGAAAAACAACTGCATACTGAGTACTGGCAACTAGTCCTTCACCAGCCACTCCATCGCCTCTTCTCGTGTTTTGAAGATCACAATCTCGCGTTGGGAAAAACTCTGGAAGTTTTCCATGAACGCGTGTGGGATGCTCTCTGCGCCGACCCACGCCGTCTTCTTCACAAATGGCCGGTCGAGCGTCAGCACTTCCTTAAGCTTGGTAGCAACCGCGTGGTCCACCGTCGAGCCGGTGTAGTCGGCGAGCGTGACCAGCGACTCGCGCGCGTGCTGCGCCACCGTGATCCGCACATGCTCAAGCAGAAGATGCATCTCATGTGCACTGGCGTGCGAAAAGTCCAGCAGCAGAATTTGCTTGCCCTGGTGCTCGATGAAATGGATACGATCATCCATTGCGGACCCCGAATGGTCTTCCCTGGAAATCTACCCCAACAGCGACTCCACGATACTGTAAGCCTCACTCAGCGCCGCGTCCAGTGCCGCCGCATCCTTTCCGCCCGCTTCGGCCAGGTCCGGACGCCCTCCGCCTTTGCCGCCGACTTTCTGCGCCACCGGGCCGATGACCTTTCCCGCCTGAATGCGACCGGTGAGATCTTTGGTTACGCCGACGATCAGCGAGACATTGCCATTCGAGGCCGAGCCCAGCACAACTACGGCGGAGCCGAGCTTATCGCGCAGCTGATCGACCAGCGCACGCATCTGCGCGCGCTCCAGATTGTCCACGCGGTGGGTCAGAACTTTGACGCCGCGAACATCCTTAACCTTTTCGCTGATGTTGGCCGTGCTCGACGATGCGGACTTCATCCGCGCCTGATCGAGTTCGCGCGCCAGGCGCTTGATTTCGGCGTCTTTCTTTTCGAGTTCCTGTTTCAAGGCCTCGGCCGGAGAAGCCGTTTCCGAATGCGTGGTCAGCGCGGCCACTACGCCTTCCAGTTCATGATCTTTGCGGAAGTGGCGCAGCGAGCCTTCGCCGGTCACGGCCTCGATGCGCCGCACGCCCGACGACACGCTTCCCTCTTTCAAAATCTTGATCAGGCCAATCTCGCCCGTCGCGCCGGTGTGCGTGCCGCCGCAGAGTTCGGTCGAGAAATCGCCGATCTTGATCACGCGGACGCGGTCGCCGTATTTCTCGCCGAAGAGCGCCATCGCGTGATACTCGTTGACGGCCACGTCGATCGGGACGTTCTCGACGATCTCGACTCGCTCGTTGCGCAGAACTTCTCGGTTGATGATGTCTTCTATGTCCTGCAGTTCTTCGTCGTCGACGCCGGTGAAGTGCGAAAAATCGAAGCGCAGATGATGGGGAGCGACGAGCGACCCCGCCTGCTTGACATGCTTGCCCAAAACTTCTCGCAGGCCCGCGTGGAGCAAGTGCGTAGCCGTGTGATTGCGCATGGTGGCTTCGCGAATCGCGGTATCGACTACGGCGTCCACTTTCTGGCCAACGCGAATTGCCTGCTTGGCGACGACCTGATGCGCGCGCACGCCCTGCACGGGGTAGTAGCAGCCGGTCACTTCGGCGACGACTGTGTTGTGATCGTCGGAGTAGAGCCATCCGCGATCGCCGACTTGGCCGCCGGATTCGGCATAGAAGGGAGTGTGATCGAGGATGATCTCGCCGGAATCGCCGGGCTTGAGTTCCTGCGCGCCCTGGCTGCCTTTGATGATTGCCAAGACTTCGCAATTGTCGGAGCGCGTCTGGCGATAGCCTTCGAAGTCCGATTTCGGGAGTTGCTGGTAAGCAGGATTGGCCGTCTGCTTGGCCGCACCTTTCCAGGAGGCGCGGGCGCGCTCACGCTGCTCGGCCAGTAGCCGATTAAACCCCGCCGTATCGAGTTCGAAACCAATGTCCCGTACGACGTCTTGAAGAAAGTCAAGGGGGACCCCGAACGTGTCATAAACATAGAAGGCTTCCTCCCCATCGACTCTTGGAATCACGTCATATCTGCGCATCAGCGCCCCTGCGCGTCGGGCTGTGTCGAGGACGCCCTGCTTAGAATCGAGCATCTGCAGGAGATGGGAATCGCCCTCGGCCTGTGCAAAGGACCGCAAGAGCTTGTTGGTCTTCAAAGAGTGCGCGAGCCCCGCCGTCATTTCTTCGAGCCCCACCTTGAGCGTATGGCCAAATCGGGTCTCCTCCGCGCGCACGGCCTTCGACGCCCGATCCGCCGATTCCTTCAGTTCCGGATACGCATCCTGCATCAGATCGCGGACGGCGGAAACCATCTCGTAGAGAAACGGCTTCTCTTGCCCGAGCAAGCGTCCGTGGGTGATCGCGCGACGGATGATCTTGCGCAGAACGTAGCCGCGACCCTCGTTCGAAGGAGTCACGCCATCGGAGATAAGGAACGTCGCCGCGCGCGAGTGGTCGGCGATGACGCGCAAGGAAGCTGCCGACTTCGTATGCGCTTCTTTGTCGAGTTCCTTCTTTAGTGAGGCGCCAGTCAACTCCGCTGCGCGCTTGATCAGCGGCGTGAATAAATCGGTCTCATAATTCGAAATCACGCCTTGCAACACCGCCGCCGTGCGCTCCAGCCCCATGCCTGTATCAATGGATGGCTTTGGCAGTGGATTTAGTTTGCCGCTCGGATCGCGGTCGAACTGCATGAACACCAGGTTCCAGAGTTCGACGTAGCGCCCGCAGTCGCAACCAAACTTGCAATCGGTATGACCTTGATCGCTGGCTGTCACGCCCATGTCGTAGTGGATCTCGCTGCAGGGGCCGCAGGGGCCGGTGTCGCCCATCTGCCAGAAATTGTCTTTTGCGCCAAACTCGTAGATGCGATCTTTCGGCACACCCTGTCCGAGCCACAGGTCGTATGCTTCGGCATCGCGCGGGACTGCGTTTTCGCCTTTAAAGATGGTTACGTAGAGCTTCGCTTTATCGATCCCGAACCACTCCGGCGACGTGATCAGCTCCCACGCGTAGGCGATGGCGTCTTTCTTGAAGTAGTCGCCGAAGGAAAAATTTCCCAACATCTCGAAAAACGTGTGATGACGATTGGTGAAGCCTACGTTTTCAAGATCGTTGTGCTTGCCTCCGGCGCGCACGCACTTCTGCGAGGTTGTGGCCCGTGCGTAGTCGCGCTTTTCGAGGCCGAGGAAAACATCCTTGAACTGGTTCATGCCGGCATTGGTGAAGAGTAGCGTCGGGTCGTTGGCGGGGACGAGCGAAGAGGAGTGCACCTCGCGGTGTTGCTTCTGAATGAAGAAGTCCAGGAACTTGCGGCGAATTTCGGAGCCTGTGAGCATCGAAGCTTAATTCTAAATGAAAGGCAAACCTTCACCACAGGGGCCACGGGGGAACACAGGGGTTCAATACGAAGTCAGCCGGCGAGCGGAAAGCAATGAATCGGCGACGTCGAAGACTTGCCGCGCAAACAGCTCGCAGACGGCACTTCGACGCCGTCGTGAGAAAGCAGATTTACTTCACCGTATCTGCGGTTTTCTCGGCGCCCTTTTTAACGCCTTTCCCGGTATCCTTAGCAGCGGTCTTGGTGGCATCGCCAGTTTTTTCGGCGCCTTTTTCCGTGGCTTTGCCGGTGTCTTTAGCAGCCGTCTTGGTGGCTTTGCCGGTGTCCTTGGCGGCGGTTCCGGTGGCTTTGCCGGTCTTCACGGCTGCCGTCTTGGTGGCGTGCCCCGTTTTCTTTGCCGCTGTGTCGGTTGCTTTGCCGGTATCGTCGGCTGCGTTCTTCACGTCGGTTCCGGCCTGGCCATAGGAGAACGCAGTCAGAGCCAGCAGGGCGGCTGCGATCATTAAAGAAAACTGCAGAGAGAACTTCGTTTTCATCGTTCCTCCAGAGGAATTAAAAGAGTTCTAGTTGCAGAGTTGTATCAGAGTATGAGGATGGGCGCAACCAGGGCAAGAAGAAGCAGGTTTCAAAGTTTCAGGGTTTCAAGGTTTCAGGCAAACCGGCAATAGCGGTGCAATCCGAACCGTGACAATCTTTGAAACTCTGAAACCTCGAAACTTTGAAACCTTACTTACCCTTCGGAAGTCTCGGTCTCGAGTTCGGTGAGAGTTTCTTCGTCCACGTCCCATTTTTTCAGGATCGTGAAGATGGTTTTTGATCCGAATCCGGCGCGCATCAACTGGCGGAAGATGCGGGACGCTTGTTTTTGATCTTTAGGCTTCTGCAAGCGTTTGCGGCGAAGATAGTCGCGCGCGAGATTTTCTTCTTTCACGTCGTCATAGACGGAAGCAACCGCTTTCTCGATAACGTCGCCGTGCACTCCCTTCGCCTTCAGGTCGTTGACGACGCGGATGCGCCCGAATTTTTCATTGTCGCGGCGGTACGACGAAAAGGCCGCAGCGTACTTGGAGTCGTTCAGATAGCCCTGGTCTTTCAAGCGAACGACGATCAGTTCCACTAGCGTCTTGCCGAATTCCGTATCGGCTTCCACCCGGTTCCGCAGCAGGCGCTTCAGTTCCGCGACCGAGCGCATGCGGCGCGCCAGCGCACCTACAGCGTAATCGTAAAGCTCCGCTTCGGTGAAGAGTTTTCTGGGACGGCCAAACGCCATGCCTACACGATAGCGCGAGGCGGGGCTTGATGGTAAGCGCTCACGGGCTTGGCTTGACGGAGGACGAATTCTTTCAAGTCCTGCGGCCGGATTATTTTGGCGGCGGCGCGGAACTCGGCACGGAGCTAGGAAAGACCGGTGCGCTCAGAGTGGGCGGTACGCTTGCCGCTGGCGTGTTTGCCCCCAATGGCGCGACCAGCGCCGCTTTTGCCGAGTCTGGCAGCTTGTCGGCATTGGCCAGCAGGAGCGCCAATTGCCAAATCTGAGTTTCAGAAAGCGACTTGCTGAAGCCGGGCATGCCGGTCATGCGAATGCCGTTGAAGATCTTCCAGTAGCTTTCGCCCGGCTCATCGTCGGTCACGCCTTTTCCCTCGAACAGCAGCGGCGGCCGCGGATACATTCCCTTTGCAATCGCCGTCTTCGGCGATAGCGGCAAGCCGTGGCAAACGGCGCAATGCTGCTTGTAAAGCTCGGCGCCGGCCAAGTAGTTGGCCTCGGTCGCCTGGATCGGGACATTCTTCGGCATGTCTTTCGCGATGCGCGCATTCAAAGTCTTGTGCGCGAAGAAATTCTCGAAGGGTACGTCGGAGTCGGTGGTGGCAACGGGTGCACTGCCGCTGGTGAAATACAGATAAACCCCGGCGGGCACGAGGATGAGACCGAGCAGCAATCCGGCGATGAATTTCACGGTTAGTCCTGTTTTTACCAAGTTTTTACAAATTTAACTTTACCATCCGCATCCAAATTCTCTTGATCGGCATACAATTTCGGATACCCCGGCGGCGAGATCGCCAGGTCCTCCGGGACGGGCACAACCATGCGAATTGTTAGCGCGGCGAGCGCGTTTCCCCAGCATTACTACTCCCAGGAGATGTTGCTGGCTGCGCTGCAGGAATACTGGGGCGATCAGATCGAAAATCCGCACGTGCTGCGGCGTTTGCATCGTCACGTGGGTGTCGACGGACGATTCCTCTCGCTTCCCAAGGAAGAATATCTGAAGATGAAAACCTGGGGCGAGGCCAACCACCACTGGATTCGCACGGCCAAGGAGTTGGGTGAGAAGGCGGTCACAGGCGCGCTGGCGGATGCGGGCTTGCACGGCCGCAATCTGGGCGCGTTCTTTTTTACCTCGGTGACCGGCATTTCCAGCCCATCGATTGACGCGCTGCTGATCAACCGGATGGGATTGTGCAGAAACATTCGCCGCGTTCCGATTTTCGGGTTGGGCTGTGTGGCGGGCGCAGCGGCCATTTCGCGCGCGGCTGACTATGTGCGCGCTTATCCGGACCAGGTCGCGGTGGTGCTGTCGGTCGAACTCTGCTCACTCACGCTGCAGCGCGAGGATATCTCGATGGCCAACCTGATTTCGTCCGGGCTGTTTGGCGACGGCGCGGCGGCGGTGATCGTCGCGGGCGCTAACGCTGAGTGCGGGCTTTCCGGCCCGCGCATCCTCGCAACCCGCTCCGTGTTCTATCCCGACACCGAAGAGATGATGGGCTGGGACGTATCGGAAAAAGGCTTTCGCATTGTTCTCTCGCGCGAAATTCCGAATCTGGTTCGAAAAAACCTGGCGCACGATCTCGACGACTTTCTTGCCGAGCGCGGCTTGACTCGCGCGGAAATTGGCAACTGGGTGCTGCATACCGGCGGCCCGAAGATTCTGGAAGCAACCGCCGAGGCGCTCGGCTTGAAGAATGGTGAACTCGATGTTTCCTGGCAATGCTTGCGTAGGACTGGCAATTTGTCGTCGGCTTCCGTGCTGGTGGTGCTCGAAGAAGTCATGAAGAATCGCCGCCCCGAACCCGGCACGCTCGGCTTGCTGGCCGCCATGGGTCCGGGCTTCTGCTCGGAATTCGTTTTGCTGGAGTGGTAGGAGGGTGTTTGGCGGAAGATTGAAGTAAGTTTCGTCGATAAGAAGTTTATGGTGAGCCGCTTCCCGAATCCGTGGGATGTATTGGTAGTCGGCGGCGGACCTGCCGGCCTGGCCACCGCTATCGCGGCGCGCCGTCACGGTTTGAGCGTGGTGGTGGCGGACGGCGCAATTCCGCCGATTGACAAGCCGTGCGGTGAGGGGCTGATGCCGGACGGAGTGGAGGCTTTGTGCGGTCTCGGCGTCACGATTCCCGAAGGCGACGCGTATCCGTTCCGCGGCATTCGTTTCGTGAGCGATGGCATAAGAGCCGAGGCTGCGTTTCCTCGCGGAACGGCGTACGGAATCCGGCGTACACATCTGCATCGGATCATGATGGATCATGCGGCGGCGTGCGGTGTTCGCATGCTGTGGCAGGCGGTGGTCACCGGGCTTCATCCGGAAGGCGCGCTGGTTGCTGGAGAACTGGTGCGCGCGCACTGGGTGGTGGGCGCTGACGGAGCGAGTTCGCGCGTCCGCGGCTGGGCAAAGCTGGGTCAGCACGAACTGCATGCACCCCAGAAAGAGAATCGGCGCTTCGGCTTCCGGCTCCACTACCGCGTGGCGCCCTGGACCGACTTCATGGAGTTGCATTGGGGCCGTCACTGCCAGATTTATGTCACGCCCGTTAGCCGCGAGGAAGTTTGTTTGGCGCTGGTCTCGTCCAGCCCGAAGTTGCGGCTGCGGATTGAAGATGCGCTCGGGGAATTTCCGGAACTTTCGGCGCACCTCAAAGACGCGGAACACGCTTCCAGCGAACGGGGCGCAATCACCGTCACCCGCAAATTTCGGCGCGTGTATCGTGGCCGAACGGTGTTGGTGGGCGACGCCTCGGGCGGAGTGGACGCCATTACCGGAGAAGGTCTTTCCCTCGGCTTTCGGCAAGCCACGCTGCTGGGGGATTGCCTGGCGAGCAGAGACCTCGCTCGCTATCAAAAGGGTCATCGCACGCTGATCCGGCGTCCCGTCCTGATGGCTCGCATGATGCTGTTCATGGCCAAACACAGCCATTTGCGGCAGCGTACCATGCAGGTATTCCAGTCGAGCCCCCAGTCTTTTGCTGGAATGTTGGCCATGCACGTAGGCGAAGGCTCCACGCGCGACCACATCTCGAACGGAATCGCCTTGGGGTGGGAACTGCTGAAGGCCTGACGCATTGCGCACCTAGCAGAATCTATCTCGACAACTGCGCTCAGAATTCCACATGAGCCCGCAGGCTAGGCACCACCACCGGCCCCCGGTCGCGGTTGTAGCCGGGGCTGATGACGTATTGCACTCCGGGAGCGATATAGATTCCGCGCCAAACGTGCGCCGTGTAATACGATTCGACGATGTTCTCCCGCCCGTAATTCAGCCCTCCATCGCCCAGCAGGAAACCCAACCCGCCATCGGCCAGGTACGTCTGGTGATCCTTCTTGATGCCGTTCGACACGAAGGCAATGCCGGCACGGTCTTGCTTGCGATGCCATTTCGCGCCATTCACCCCAACGCCTTCGGCGAAGGTCGAATCAATTTCGGTGTAGGCGAATGACTCGGTTTTTCCGTTGTCCCATCCCCAGCGGGCAAACGCCGTGACGCTCCGTGTGAGATTCTGTTCCAGGTTGACGCCGAAGCCATACTTGCGGGTGATGTGCCAGGTGTGGTTTGTGATTTCCGGGACCGTCTCCGGCTCTTGGGCCGAGTGATCTATAAACTGAGTAACAGCATCGCGGTAGATTCCCATATTGGCGTAGTTCGTGTACGCGAGTAGACGCACGACGCCGGATTTTTTCGGCACGATGCCATGACGCAGTTCGTATTCCCAATTCTCCGCGTGAACTTGCCACGGCCGCCACACCAGATCGATTCCGTTCGCAACCTTCGGCATGAGCCCTTCGGCGAAGCGGAAACCCCAGTTGCGGTCCTCGTAGTCGGCCACCACGCCCACGGTGTAGCCGCGCGTATCGGCGGCATAGTCCCAGGCGCCGTTGTTGTCCACCGTCCAGTTGTCGAATTGAAAATGCGTGTCGGAGCCGACCGAGTTCACATCAAAGAAATCCGGCAGGCTGAATTTGCCGAAGCGAATTTCCAGGCGGCGCCGCGGTAACTCGTCGAACAGCGACAGAAAACTGCGTTGGTTCTCAATCTTGTCCTTGCTCAACGCGAACACTTTGTGAATCATGCCGCGCCCCAGGTACGGCGCTTTGCTCAACAGCGGATTGCGCACGATGTCCAGATCCGTATTCCCCGCCAAGCCCAGGCCGGTGCTGAGCGCCGCGCCGCCAGCTTCTTCGATGTCAACTAGGAACTCGGTGGAATTGTTGAGCCGCACGCCGGTGTAGAGCGTCATGACTCGCGAAGTGGCTTTGTCATAGTGTGGACTAAGGCTGTGCGGCCCGCTGTAGTCGGCGTGAAAGCCGGGATGAGCCTGGAAGATGAAGTTCGCCTGCCCGGAGAGCCAGAAACGCGAGTCCTTGAAATGCGGGAACATCGCTTCGGTATCGGCATTGGCATCGGTGGGCGGGCTGGGCGGATCATCCGCAACCGGGGCGGTGGGAGCGGCGGATTCGGAGGGATCGGAGGCGGATTTCGACTGCGCCCACGAGGAAGTAGCGACGGTGCTGAGGAGAAAGGCAAGCGCCAGGGCCACGGACAACGTCGGCGCGACGGCGTGACGTCCGCGGGCCCTGAGGTTCATAATGAAGCCGTTCATAATGAAAATGAATTTCACTTTCAATATCATTAGATCAAACTAGCTGACCGTCGTTGCGTTCAGCTACGCCTCCAGTCACCCTTCGGGGTGATTGCAATCACACCGGCACCTTGATTCCGACTCCGCGCTTTTCTATATACCATAGGGGAGTATACTACCTACGAGGCCAGGAATGCATACCGTCGAAGAAAAACCCAAGCTCATTCTCCGGATCAAAAGAATCAAGGGCCAGATCGCCGCTATCGAGCGCGCCCTGGAAGCAGATGAAGATTGCTCCGATGTGCTGCAGCTGATCACGGCCGCGCGCGGCGCCATGAACGGATTGATGGCCGAATTGCTGGAAGGCCACATCCGCTTTCACGTCATCAACTCCAAGCAGCTCAGCTCCGAGCAGGCGCTTGCGACCGACGAACTGATTGAGATCGTGCGCTCGTACCTCAAGTGATCGGCTGCTCGCAGTATGCTTGGGCGAGGACGGCAGTGCACGCGACCGGTGCCTCACGACGCCGGCGACGAATTTCCAAAATTAAAAAGGACAGCCCGGAGCCCCCCAAGGCCGTCCTGATAAACCCTCCCGGTTAGAAGGGCAACTGGCATTAAGATAGCCGCGAGAGATTGCAGGAATATTGCAATTCTGTGAAAGTCCGGTGAATTCCATAGCCTCTGCCTGCAATACAGCGCGCAATGATCGCTCGACAGCGCGAATACTTGCGATACTGTAACGTGGAATTACTCGACAGCGTGGAAAGCCAAGCCCCTTTACTCGATCTGCAGAACGTCCGCGTGATGCGCGGAGAAAAGATCGTACTCGACGACTTCAGCCTTCGCGTACATGTTCACGAACATGTGGCGGTGCTGGGGCCGAACGGTTGCGGCAAGTCCACCCTGATCAAAACCATCACCCGCGAGTGCTATCCGCTGGTCCGCGAAGGGTCGAGCATGACCATCCTGGGCCAAAAGAGCTGGAACGTCTTTGAGCTGCGCTCCCTGCTGGGCATCGTGTCGAACGACCTGATGTCTTCGTGCACCGGTGACGCCAGCGGCCTGGACGTGGCACTGTCCGGCTTTTTCAGCAGCACGCGCATCTTCCCTAACCACACCGTCGATCCCAAACACAGAGAGCTGGCCGAGGCCGCTTTGGCCCAGTTGGGAGTCTCACACCTGGCGGAGCGGGCCGTACAGGAAATGTCGTCGGGCGAGGCCAAGCGCGTCTTGATCGCCCGGGCGCTGGTCCACAAGCCACGCGCGTTGTTGTTCGACGAACCCTGCAATTCTTTGGACATCTTGGCGCAGCACGGCCTCCGAGAAACGATGCGCTCCCTAGCCAGCTCGGGAATCGGAATCATTCTCGTCACACATGAACTCCCCGACGTCGTTCCCGAGATCGAACGAGTGGTGCTCATGGCGAAAGGCCAGATCGTGGCCGACGGACGCAAGGAAGAAGTCCTGCAAGCCAAAAGCTTGGGCAAGCTCTTCGGGCTTAAAGTCGAACTCGGCCGCCGCGAAGGTTATTACCACATTTGGTGAGGCGAACAGGACCCACCGACTGTACGTTCGGCCTCGGAACTGCCTGTGCCCGGGATCAAGAGCTGATGTGATCGAATGCGCTGCGGACCAAAGCACGCGTCGCTGGTATATTGATCGGAGCATCCGCGGCTCCCCGACTTAGCTACCGCTGCTGTGGAGGAATGATGGCCCGCAAGACAGAGCAATCCCGCAAGCTGCAGAAACGCGCCGAACAGTTGATTCCCGGGGGTGTGAACTCACCGGTGCGCGCTTTTCGCGCGGTGGGATGCGACCCGCTGTACATCGTGCGCGGCCAGGGTTCGCGCATTTGGGATGCGGACGGCAACGAGTATGTGGACTACATCGGCTCCTGGGGTCCGATCATCCTCGGGCACGCGGCACCCACAGTCATCGAAGCCGTGATCTCGGCGGCGCGCAATGGCACCAGTTTCGGAGCTTCCACTCCAGCCGAAGCGGATCTCGCCGAGTTGGTGATTTCCGCTTTTCCACACGTGCAAAAAGTTCGCTTTGTCAGTTCGGGCACGGAGGCGACCATGTCGGCCATCCGCCTAGCGCGTGCGTATACGAAGCGCAAGTATATTGTGAAATTTGAAGGCTGCTATCACGGGCACGCCGACGCGTTGCTGGTGAAGGCGGGATCGGGCGTGGCCACGCTGGGCATTCCGGGTTCGGCGGGCGTTCCGGAAGAATTCACGCAGTTCACGCTCGCGCTGCCGTTCAACGACACCGGCGCCCTCGAACAAGCATTCGAAAGCTTCAAGCACCAGATTGCCTGCGTCATCGTGGAACCGGTCGTCGGCAACATGGGATGCGTGCCTCCGGCGCGCGGATACCTTGAGGCTCTGCGCGCCATTACCTCGCGCGATAAGGCGCTGCTGATTTTCGACGAGGTCATGACGGGATTTCGCCTGGCTTATGGCGGAGCACAGGAACTCTACTCGGTCCAGCCCGATCTCACCACCATGGGCAAAATCATCGGCGGAGGTTTGCCCGTGGGCGCCTACGGCGGACCGGGCGAAATCATGGATCTGGTTGCGCCGCTCGGCCCGGTGTACCAGGCCGGAACGCTCTCCGGGAATCCTCTGGCGATGGCCGCCGGTTATGCCACGCTGCGCTATTTGCGTGAGCACAAGGACGTTTACTTCAATCTCGACAAGCTCGCCGGCGAAGTGGTCGCCGGAGTTGCGGCCGCAGCCAAAGATGCCGGCGTAACCATGTGCCACAACCGTGTCGGCTCGATGTTTACCTGGTTCTTCGCGGCCGGTCCAGTCACCGACTGGACTTCCGCCGCCAAGTCCGACACCGAAGCCTTCGGGCGCTTCTTTCGCGCGATGCTCGAGAATGGAATCTACCTACCGCCGTCGCAGTTCGAAGCAGCGTTCCTGGGTGCGGCGCACACCGAACGCGACGCGCAGCAGACCATCGCGGCAGCGAAGAATGCGTTCGCGACGGTGCATGCGTAGAAGAAGCTCTCAGTTCTCAGCTGTCAGCTCTCAGCAATGCTATGCAGACAGCCAGCATCTCTTCCACCGTCACAAACTCGTAGCCCTCACCCTTGTAACGCTGGATCAGATTGTCCGTCGCAATCACGGTCTGCGTACGGTCGGCGCCCAGGGCGCGATGTCCGCCATCGTGGAGCAGGATCACGTCTCCACCGCGCAACTGCCGGGCGACTTTTTTCTCGATCACCGCGGCAGGCGGAGCATTCCAGTCATAGCCGGTCACGTTCCACATCACCGTCTTCAGTCCGAGTTCGCGTGCAACTCGCAGCGTCGCCGGCCGTCTTCCCCCAAACGGTGGACGAAACAAATTCGAATGCTCGCCGATCGCTTCGTCCAACGCCTGATGGCAGTCGACGAGTTGCCTGCGGGTCTGCACCGCCGACGCAAAAATCAGCAACGGATGCGTGAACGTGTGATTGCCGATGACGTGTCCCGCCTGCGCCACCGCGCGCGCAATGTCGGGGTGCTGCTGCACGTAGCGGCCGATCATGAAGAACGTCGCCCGCACACCGTGCTTCGCCAGCACATCGAGCAACTTCAGCGTGTGCGGATCGTTCGGGCCGTCATCATAGGTCAGGGCGATTTGCTTGCTCCTCCGGATTCCTCCGGCAAACGTCTGCCCGTACCACTGCCCCTTCGGCGCCATGGACTGGTATCCCGCCGCCACAGCCGCTGCCGCCGACGCGACTCCGATCAGAGCAGGAATCATGAGGAGATTCTAGCGCGTCGTTCGCTTTTCGCTGTTCGTCGTTCGCAAATCCGCATCAGACGCGAACAGCGAATGCCGGAATTCCACAATTGCACATACGCCCGAAGCAATATATTCTGCTTTGCAGTTCTCCACGACAGTCGACAATCCATGGCCAAGCTTTTCGAGCTTCCCCGTTACATTGCGGTCGAAGGTCCCATACGAGTTGGGAAGAGCACGCTGGCGCGTGTTCTCGGAGAGCGCCTGGCCGCTCAGCGCGTCATCGAACCGGAAGACAATCCATTTCTGAAAGCGTTCTACGAAGGCGAACGGGGCGCCGCCTTCCAGACCCAGTTGGCATTCCTGATTCGACGCTTTGAGCAACTGCGAGGGCTCGATCTGGGTCCGCGGTCAAATAAGACAGTGGTTTCCGATTACATCTTTGAAAAAGACAAACTCTTCGCCTGCCTTAACCTCAACGATCAGGAGCTCGATACCTACAATCGCTACTTCAATTATTTCCGCGAACAGCTCCCGACGCCCGACCTCGTCATCTATCTGCAGGCCACTCCGGAAGTGCTGAAGAAGCGGCTGAAGAAAAAGAATGCGGCCGGCGAAAAGGCCATCAGCGAGGATTACCTGATGGAAGTGGTGAAGGCCTACGAACACTTTTTCTTTCACTACACGCAGTCGGACCTGCTGATCGTGAACACCTCCGAGATCGACTTCGTCGACCGCAACGAAGACCTGCAGGAGCTGTTGAAAAAAGTCTCCGCGCCGATCAAGGGCACGCAATATTTCCTGCCGCTCGGGAGCACGGAAGCGGCCAGCGCGTAGGAGAAGGTCTTAGGTGTCAGGTCTCAGGGAAATCAAGGTCAACGGCAGCGGATTTTCGCCTGTTTACCAGTTTTTCAAGGGGGTGCCCCCCCCTCCCCCCCCATTTCTCCGCAAAGCATTCAATCTAAACTAGTTAACTTCAAAATATTCAAAAATAAAGACTTAGCTATAAGACATGTAGGTTTTGGCGCCATTTTGGAGAAAATTTTGCTGCGTGATTCGTTGCTTCAGCGTCGATTTTTTCAAAGATCTGAAACTGGTTTGGACCGGCTTGAGGACCGTCTCTGGAGACGGGCGCACGTCTGGATTCCTCGATCCGATCGTCATTATCGCGCGCGGTGGATGGGAAGTCTGTGATGGTGCACACAGGAGATTTGTGATGAAAAAAGAGGCGGGGATCAGATGCGATCTTGCGCGGATTGCCGAATGTTATTACAATTGTAATAACATTAGAGGAGCGCCATGGTTGAACTCAAGATCCGCAAGTTTGGCAACTCGCTGGGCGTGGTTTTGCCGAAAGAAGTGATCGACCGCTTGCAGACCAGCAACGGGGAGCGGCTCTTCCTTATCGAGTCGGGGGACGGCGATTACCGGCTCACACCCTACGATCCCGCCTTCGAGAAGAAAATGGCTAAGGCGGAAGAAATCATGTCCCGCTATCGCAACACGCTGCACGCTCTTTCCAAATGAAAAAGAGAGAACCACTCTGGATCGAAGAGCGCGATGCGCTTGCGATCCACGACCGGCTCCTGGCGCTCCACGGCGGCGCCACCGGGTTGCGCGACCGGGGCCTTTTAGAGTCCGCCCTGGCGCGTCCCCGGCAGCACCATGCTTATGCCAACACTTCGGACGTGGTCGAAATGTCCGCGCCTTATACCGCTGGTATCGTCCGCAACCATCCTTTTGTGGATGGCAACAAGCGGACGGGGTTTGTGATTGGCGTTCTCTTCCTCGAACTCCACGGCTTCGACTTCACGGCCAGCGAGGAAGATGCTACCCAGGGCGTTATGGCTCTGGCAGCAGGCACGCTCGATGAGGCTGGTTACACGGCATGGCTGCGGGAGAATGCCAAGCGCAGGCGAAGATCGTAGGCAAAGCTGCAGCTGCGCAAAATGGTCGTCGTCGAATAATCTTCAGGGGTCATTGGCACGCAACCGCTTGTCTAATTAGGAGAACCACATGCTAGAGCTTTGCCTCGGCGACCAGGTTATCCGCTATGACAGGGAAGCCACGGTGGCCGCCTATTGTGCGGTTCGATCAGGCGGTGCGGATCGGTGCAGCTGCGTCTACTGCCGTAACTTCGCGGCTCAGAGAGCTAATGTTTATCCACCGGACTTTCGGGCGCTCCTTGATCAGCTCGGAATTGATCCCAATAAAGAAGGGGAGGCTTACGATATGCCGGAACACGTGAGCGCAAGGCCCGTCCCACGGGAGGTTGGTTCTACTTTGTGGGGGAGTTGATCGCGAAGGGTGAGAGACTAATGCAGGCTGGCGACTTCCAGTATTGGTTCCAACCGTCTTTTCCTCGTCCTCCCGCTTGCTTCGGTGCGCGCGTGGCAGCAATCGAGTTTGTAGCGCACGTTCGATGGGTATTGGATGAGGATCCGGAAGGGTGATTTTCGCCGAGCGTTACTTCTGAGCGGCGCCCAGCCCCTAAAGGGGCATCTGAATTCAAAGAACTTACGGCATCGCTAAAGCGATGCCCTGATACGGAACGGGAATTTTTCCAGCAGTCTGTTCAGGGCATCGGCGTAGGCCACCTCCCACCGCCTATCGACGAACGGCCCTTTTGCAGCTATAATTCTTTTGGCGTCATCTAAAGACGCGCACAGGCTCTATCCGCCGGGTTTGCGGAGGGGCACTGGAGGATATTGTGAGTCTCACGCCTATCGGCGGGCATTGTCCCAGCCACAAGATCACCATCGCTACTCTCCGCGAAAAGAAGTTTCACCACGATCCCATCACTTGCCTGACCGCCTACGACTATGCCACCGCGCGCCTGGTCGACGAGGCGGGCATCGACATTGCGCTCGTCGGCGACTCGCTCGCCATGACCATGCTCGGCTACGAGAACACGCTCTCGGTCACGGTCGACGAGATGCTGCACCACGTCAAGGCGGTGCGGCGCGGCGTGAAAGACGCGCTGCTCATTGCCGACATGCCCTACGGGTCTTATCAGGCTGACCCCAACGAAGCTATTCACAACGCCGCCCGCTTTGTGAAAGAAGGCGGCGCCGAGGCGGTCAAGATGGAAGGCGGCGAAAAGCGGGTGGACGTGATCCGCCGCGTGATCGACGCCGAGATTCCTGTCGCCGGGCACATCGGCCTCACTCCGCAATCGGTCAACGTGATGGGCGGCTACAAAGTTCAGGGCAAAACGCTGAACGGCATCGAGCAGCTCATGCGCGATGCGGTTGCGCTCGACCGCGCCGGCGTGGCCTGCATCTACCTCGAAGGCATTCCGCGCGAAGTCGCGGCCATGATCACCGCCGAGGTTGAGACGCCGACCATCGGCATCGGCGCCGGGCCGGATTGCGATGGGCAGGTGCTCGTCTTCCACGACCTGGTCAACCTGACGTTCGGACATGCGGCGAAATTCGTTCGCCGCTATGGAGACGCCGCCGCGCTGATGACGGAATCCATACTGGCCTTCAAGGCCGACGTGGTTTCGCATCAGTTCCCGAACGACGCTGAGAGCTACCACCTGCCGAAAGAAACGCAGGCCGCACTCGAAACGGTACTCCACCGCAAGCACGCCATGCAGCGATAATGGCGGGCGGAGAAAGCGTGGTGCGAGACCTGGTACGGGACATGGTGCGGAATGTTGTGCAACTGACTTTCACCTTAATGTTGCTGGGGGCACTGCTGGGCTGCTCCAAGCCGCCGCAAATGCCAACCGTGGAAATGCGGCAGCCGACCGGCCTGGAGTCCATCCCGGCACCGGATCCCTCGAAATATCCGTCGTTTAGCAATATGGCACATTGGCAGAATCCTTATTTCGTCGTGCGCGAGGATGGGATCGGTTTCGTCGATCTTTCCAATCGCGAGTTCCACATGCTGACGCCGGAGGAAATCCCGGCCGAACTGGTCTCGCTGCCACCGAGCGCATGGCCTTACGGCCGCGTGGTGATGGTCGCGCAAGCCGTTCCCAAGAATCCAACCAAAGAGACGAAGGCGGACCTGCGCAAGAACCGCGCCCTGCTCCTGGGAACGCTCCAGCAATTAGACGTTCAATTTCGCGAGGCACCCTGAGCAGGCAGTCGACTACACGCCCGGCGGTCAGGCCGCAGCCCTGAAGGGGCGGTCAAAACTGGATGAATGTCGGCATCGCTAAAGCGATGCCCTGATACGAAACTCGGTTTCTCCGCAGCCTGTTAAGCGTTGACGCCCCGAACCATGCAGATGTGCTCGACCATTCCGGAAGCTCGCGCCGCCTGCCTTGATGCCCGCGCGCGTCACGGGCGCCTCGGCCTCGTTCCAACGATGGGGGCTCTGCATGAAGGCCACCTGTCGCTGGTCCGCGCAGCAACGGCACAGTGCGACGCGGTTGCCGTTTCCATCTTCGTGAACCCCACGCAATTCGGACCGACCGAGGATTTGTCGAAATATCCGCGCCAGTTCGATCGCGACTGCCGGCTGCTGGAAAAAGAAGGGGTCGAGATCGTCTTCGCGCCGCCGGTCGAAGAGATCTATCCCGATGGCGGAGTTACCTGGGTGCTGGTCGAAAGCCTGAGCGAAAAGCTCGACGGACGCTCGCGCCCCGGCCATTTCCGCGGCGTGACCACCATCGTCGCCAAGCTGTTTCACATCGTCGAGCCCGAGGCCGCGTTCTTCGGACAGAAAGACGCCGCGCAGTTGGCCGTGATCCGGCGCATGGTGCGCGACTTGAATTTCGCGGTGGAAATTGTCGCCTGCCCGATCGTGCGCGAACCCGATGGGCTGGCCATGAGTTCGCGCAACGCGTACCTGAATCGAGAAGAGCGCAGCCGCGCGCTCGTGCTGCAACGTTCTTTACAGAAAGCTCGGCAGCTTTTCGAAGACGGGGAAAGAAGTGCCGCGAAGCTGAGCTCCGCCGGCAAGGAAGTCTTCGCCAGCGAGCCGCAAGTCGTGCTCGATTATTTCGAGATCGTTGACCCGGACACGCTCGATCCCGTGGAGCGGATCTCGCGAAGGACGCTGGTGGCGGTCGCCGCCCGCGTCGGATCCACGCGCCTGATTGACAATGTTGTTCTGAATCCTTGAACCGAGATAGCCCGCGAACCAGCCGGCAGCTCAGAACATATTCAGCTGGTGCGCAATCTGCCTTATGGTTGCGTATTCTTCGTCATTGGCTACGACAAATTGTTTGGCGCGGAGGATCTTCAGGACGCGATCGTCTTTGCCTTCCTTCAGGGCGAGGAGGGCGCGGGCAAATCTTTCTCGCTCGGCCGCGGGCACATCCTTGCCAGCGACGTACACGTAACTGACAAATGGTCTCGAGGTATAGAAAACGCGGACTTTCTGGCTGTTCAGTTTTCCGTCGCTGATCAGGGAGTTGAAAATCGTCTCGTCTAGAACTCCGGCGTCGACCACTCCGGTTTCCACCAGTGCTGCGGTTGCCGGATTGCTTCCGCTGTAGCGAACCTGGAGATCGGTTTCGGGATTGATTCCCGCCTGCTTGAGTTCGCGATAGGGAATCAGATGAGTGCTGGTCCCGTCGATATCACCAAATGCAAACTGCTTTCCCTTCAGGTCGCGGAGCGAACGGATCGACGAGCCGGTACCGGTGATGAAGACCGAGTGAAGATGCAGGTCAGAGGTACGCTGGACGAGCGGGATGACGCCGTACCGGGCACGAGACCGGATATACATCAGCGCGCCCAGACACGCGAAATCGTAAGATCCATCCGCGAGGCGGTCGGCGGTCTCACGGAGGAGATCGGGCGCGGCAACATTCACCGGTCGTCCCATTGCCTTTGTAAGATAGGCCTGCAGAGGTTCCCTGTCTGCCTGAGTCGACCCATCCAGGATCAAGCCGACGGTAATGGGCTTGTCGGCGCCGTAAAGCGCTGCGCCGGCCAGAACACAAATTGCCGCCAACACTGTGTTCCGAACTAGTAAAAGCATCGAGTATCTCTTCGGACGCGGAATTCAACCGGGGGTCTGTAGACTGCGTCCAGCAACCGCTCCGAGGGAGGCATCGCCTGACGGCCTCAGTTAGACCCTCGTCTAGCAACTAATACATGAAATGGGTGACGCGGTGGTAGTCACGAATGGACGTATTACAACCCGCGGCCCGAGACGAAGGGATTTCCGGCGATGAAGTAACGCAATGGCTGCTCGGCGGACTTTACGATCCCGACGCGCGTTGTTACCGTCACTTTTCGCACGCGATAGGCGTCATCGACAATCTGGAGGTCTGAGCGCGCGCTTACCAGGCTTTTTCCGTTGTCGCGCTTGCGGGTGACTTCCAGGGCTTCGGACAGGCGTCCCGGGCCGGAGGAAACTTTCTTGAGAAGAGAAATCTTCTTGAGGCCGGATTCTTTCGCTAGCTCGATCCCTCGCGCTTTCGCCATCTGCGCGATGCCCGCCACCGGCTCCAGGGCGCGAAAGAGCACGCCGCCGGGAACTCCGTCGGGCAGGCAGGAAACATTCAGGCAGTAGTGATTGCCATAGATGAAGTACACGTAGGCGTGACCGGGAGGACCGAAGAGAACGGAATTGCGCGGCGTCCGGCCCGCGGCCGCGTGCGCCGCCGCATCGCCTTGGCCGAGATAGGCTTCGGTTTCGACAATTCGTCCGGCTAGAATTCCGCGCGGCGTTTTCCGGACCAGCAATTTCCCCAGCAACGCCCGCGCCACTCGCCGCGGATCGCGATTGAAGAAGGCGGTTTTGAGCAAGGTGACGCGGCCGGGCGCTTTCATGTCCATTATGCTATGGTGAAATTCAGAGTTGCTGCGGACCCGGGCAGCTGCCGAGCTGCGCTCGGCTTGGACGGGGCAAAGCCCCGTCACCACACGAGCAGGATTCTCTTGCGAACTTTCTCAGGCTGCGCCCGTAAGGTATGCCAGCACTTCTTCCGCGTGCCCTTCTGCCTTCACGTTGTTGAAGATGTGCTTGATCTTGCCGTCGGGGTCAATGACGAAAGTCGTGCGCGCGATGCCTTGCAGTTTCTTGCCGTACATTTGCCGCTCTTTGACCACGCCAAACAGGTTCGCGACCTTCTTCTCCGCATCGGCCAGCAGCGGGAACGGCAAACTGAACTTGGTCTGAAACTTTTTCTGCGCGGCCGCCGTGTCCGCCGAAATGCCGAGCAGCACGACGCCTGTCTTCTTGATCTCTTTGTAGGTATCGCGAAAGCCGCACGCTTCCTTGGTGCATCCCGGGGTATCGGCCTTGGGATAGAAATAAAGCACCACGGTCTTGCCGCGAAAATCTTTTAAGGCAACCTCCTTGCCGTTCTCGTCCGTCGTACTGAAGTCGGGGGATTTATCATTAACTTCCATATGGAATTTTCTCCTCGCCGGTCGTTATTACATCGCAAGTTATATCGCAACCGGATGCTCGCCGTCACCTTGGCGGCCTCGGCCTGGCTTGCCAGTTCAGGGCTCGTGGCCCAAGTCACAATACCGCAGTATGGGCACAAGGCGGCGTTGACCAAGGGACCGCGCGCGCTCGGGCTGATCCAGCTTTCGCCCAAGGGCGACAAAGGCCGCATCATTCCCATTGCCATCGTGATGGACGGAAAATTTTACGACGCAGGCTCGTATAAAGCTGCGCCCGTTCCCATGGCTCTCGACTTCGGCATCGTCTATGAAGGTTTTCGCAGCGGCGTGTCGCAGGGCTTCTTCACCATCACGCAGCCTGGACAACTCAATCACGTCTGGATCGCCGAAGGCACGTGGCTTCCTGCGGGATCAAAGGCTTTGGAGAAACACAAGAAGTACACGGCGCCCGTGATCGCGGACGACGACAAGAACGGACCACCCGTACTTCACCGCCGCGCCGAAAAGACCGACTCGGACAGTGGCTCGAAAAGCGACTCTGGCAACAAGGATAAAGAGCAGCAAAAGCCCGCGAGTCCTCCAGCGCCGCCGACGGCTGCGCCGCCTGCCAATGCGCCGAGTTCGGCAGACAGTGCCAAGACTCCGACGGCGCCGGATACCGCGAAAACGCCGGCGCCGCCGGAGACCGCGAAGGCATCTGCACCAGTTTCTGCGTCTTCTCCGCCAGAGGAGCCGATCGAAGATCCGAATCAGGATCCGAATCGGCCCCGTCTGCGACGCGGAATGCCGGACGCAAGTGCGCGCCGCGATGTTTATCCGACGTTCGACGCTTTGGCGGTCGCAACGCCGAGCGCCGTCGCCGCAGGCACAGCGAAGCCCGATGCGAAGGCGGCAAAGGATTCCGCCGCGGTTTCGCCGCCGATCACCTTTATCTTCATCCCTGCGATTTCCGATGCGGGCGGCCCCGATCCGCGTCCTTACACCTATGATGTGAAGCCGGCGGAAGAAGCCATCTACCGTAACAAGATGCTTGATCTGGCTGCGGCGCAAATTCGCGCCCAGGCGAACGCGGCTACGAAAGATGCCGCAGCCACACCCAAGAAATCATCCGCCACGAAATCGGCTGCCAAATCGGCCGGCAAGTTGCCCACGCCGGCCTTCGACGATGTGAGCTTGCGCATCTTTGATCTTTCCAATTCGAATGAGCCGGTGCTGGTGCTCTCGGCGAAAACTCACCCGGTCGCTGTTTCTGCCGGCGTCCCTGCCAGCGCCACCGGAAGCGTCGAAGAACCAAAGGAGATCACGCTGATTGCCCGCACTAACCTAGAAGGCGAGCTGCGGAAACTATTTTTCTCGCAGACGGATTCGCGGCATCTCGACGTCACTCCGCGCATGGAACTGATCGACGCGGTCGATGCCGACGGCGATGGCCGCGGCGAATTGCTGTTCCGGCGCACCTTCGACGATGGCAGCGCCTACGCCATCTACCGCGTCACCGCGGACCGGCTTTGGCCGCTGTTTGAGCCGACGCCGTGATTCATTGAATCATTGAGGCGGGGCATCTGCTTGCGAGAAATTGCGGTAGCGCTAAAGCGATACCCTGATACGAATCCGGTCTCCCAAGCTGTGGAGTACCACGATCGCGAAAGCGATGCCCTGGCACGAAACCGTAGTTTCTCCTGGGTCTGCTCGATTGCGGAAGTTTTTTCCTGTTAGCATGAACAACCGGGGAACTTCCGGAGGTTGTCGCATGAAAAGTTGTCGTACGAAAAGTCTTCTCCTGTGGCTGATTTTGTCTCTCTCTTTGTCGGTGTCTGCTCTCGCCGCCGATGGCAAGGCCGTTTCCTACAAATCCGGTGACGAGACCGTTAATGGAATTCTCTACACGCCCGCCGGCAAAGGGCCGTTTCCGGCGCTCATCGTCATTCACGAGTGGTGGGGATTGAACGACTGGGTGAAGCAACAGGCCGAGAAGCTCGCCGGCCAGGGATACGTCGCGCTGGCGGTCGATCTGTATCGCGGCAAGGTGGCCGACAACCCGGACCTGGCCCACGAACTGATGCGCGGTTTGCCCGAAGACCGGGCTACCCGTGACTTGCGGGCCGCGTACGACTTTTTGGCGTCGCAGGCGACCGTGGAAAAAGATCGGATCGGCTCGATCGGCTGGTGCATGGGTGGGGGCTACTCGCTCGATGCGGCACTCGCCGAGCCTCACTTGGCGGCAACGGTCATCAACTATGGGCACCTTGCGACGGAACCGTCGGAACTGAAGAAGATCAACGCTCCGATTCTGGGACTTTTTGGCGGGCAGGATCGCGGCATTACCCCCGACGATGTGAAGAAGTTCCAGCAATCCATGGAACAGCTGGGCAAGAAGATCGAGGTGAAAATTTATCCTGACGCGGGACACGCGTTTGAAAATCCCAACAACAAGCAGGGGTACCGGCCTGAGGACGCTGCTGACGCTTGGCGACGCACGGTGGATTTTCTGGCCGCGACATTGAAAAAGTGAAGCGGCGACTCGGGATTGCTGGTGGGCGAGGCCAGGTCATTTGCACAAGTATTTGTGCGATTGTCAGACATGCTTTCAGCGGCGCATTTTAGCGGCCTTCAATGGCACCGGCATTCGATGCAGCCCGCGTCTGATTTTGAAGAACGGCATCGCTAACGCGATGCCCTGAAACGAAACCGGAGTTTCCGCAGCCTGTGAGGCAGCGAACTTCGCCAAGAGGCCTCGTGAAACCAGTTGCAGCGAAGACGCAAGGAATTTCCACTTGCCAAGTAGTACCGTTCTGGTTACTATGCACGCATCTTTTTTTTTGGTTTTGAGTTAGTCGCATGCCTATGAATATCGGCGAGACCATCCGCAATTTCCGGCTGCAGCGAAGCATGTCACAGGGCGACATCGAAAAGCGCACCGGCCTGTTGCGCTGCTACCTTTCGCGGGTTGAGAACGGCCACACCATCCCTTCGCTGGACACGCTCGCCAAGATCGCCGGGGCCATGGATCTGGCCTTGTCGCAATTCTTTGCCGAAGGCCACAGCAACGGCCACAGCCGCAAGGGGTTGCCGCAGCTCTCCGACGATGAAGTCCGCTTCCTGAGCCAGATGCGGCGGTATTCGGCGAATCTGAACGACAGTGACCGGAAGCTGGTGCTGGCAATGGTGAAGAAGATGGCGTCGAGCACGAAGTGAATCCTAGCCATCAGCCTTCAGCTATCAGCTATCAGCCTTCAGTCAACCCAGCCGGTTTTGAGTCACCGCCGCACCGCCAGTTTGCCGGGTTTTTGTTTTATATGACCCCCAGAGGGCGCGTTCGGGCGACCGGGTGTCGCTGACGGCTGAGACCTGATGGCTGACGGCTGGCTTTACAGTACTTTCGTACCATCCCAACCGTGTCCGCCGGCATCTCGCCATATCCTTGCCGCAACGCTAAGCTGTCGGCTGGGGGATCTTTGTGACTACCGATGAAGAACTGGATCTGCTCGATTCTCAACTTCGCCGGCTGAAGATCGAGTATGAGATTTTCTTCAATAATCCCGCCAAACGGCCTCCCACCGACGTCGAATGGAAGGTACTCTCGTTAATTCGCAAGTTCAGCGACAGCTCGCGGCTGAGTTTTCAGCAGCGCTTTAAGTACAACGAGATGGCGCAGCGCTACGCGATTCAAAGCGACCTGTGGCGCAAGAAAATGCGGATTCGCGAAGAGGGCTGTCGGCGGCCCTATGATGCGATGCTCTCGGTGCAAGGCGCGCGCGCCAGCGCGGAGCGCGAAGCGAAGCACCATCCGGTGTATGGCCTCAGCCGCAGCGCCGAAAGCGGGGGCGCCGAGACGCCGGGGAGCGATCGGCCTTTTTCGGTACAGTGCTCGGGCACGCTGGCCGAGCGGGAGCAAGTCGAATCCCTCTACAAGGCTTTGACCGAAGCCAAGCAAAAGTCGGGAGAAAAGGCTTCCGGCAACCTCGAGTCTTTCTCAACGTTCGTCAGGAAAAAGACCAGCGAGATTCGCAAGGAGCACGGCTGCCAGGCAGTGGTGTACTCGGTCGAAGTTCACGATGGAAAGGTCAAGCTCAAGGCTAAGGCGAAAGTCTAGGAGCAGGTCTCAGCTCTCAGCTCTCAGCTCTCAGCTCTCAGTTTTCAGTTTTCGGTTTTCAACTTCCTTTGCTCGGCGCCATTCTTCTGGGTTGTCCGCTTCTGCTTTTTTTCTCCGGGCCGTGATGTGCCCGCAGAGCTCGGGGCGTCGAAGACTGAGAATCGGGAACTCAGAACTCCCACCCAAACTGCTAAAATCTCCCTTCGCTCCCGAGGGCCTCATGTCTAAAATCCAGCGCGCCATTCTTAGCGTTACCGACAAATTCGGACTAGTGGATTTCGCCCGCAAACTTGCCGAACTGGGCGTGGAATTGGTTTCTACCGGAGGCACGGCCAAGCGGCTGCGCGATTCCGGTATCGCCGTGAAAGATATTTCGGAGCTGACCGGGTTCCCTGAAATGCTTGACGGGCGCGTCAAGACACTGCATCCGAAGGTGCACGGGGGCATCCTGCATCGGCGGGAAGACAGCGGCCATCGGGCGGCGGTCGCCGAGCATGGCATTCCGGCCATCGACATGGTGGTGGTCAACCTGTATGCCTTCGAAAAAACCGCTGCCAAGCCGGGGGTGCACTTCGAAGAGTTGATTGAGAACATCGATATCGGCGGGCCGTCGATGATCCGTTCGGCAGCGAAGAATTTTCAGGATGTCGCGGTCGTTACCTCGCCCGCCGATTACGGCGCGATTGGCGATGAGATGGCGCGCTCGGGCGGGACGCTGTCCAAGGAAACGAAGTGGCGGCTGGCGCAGAAAGCGTTTGCGACGACTGCGGCCTACGATTCCGCCATCGCCTCGGCGCTTGAGCGGGTGGGCGGCGATTTCGAGTTAAGACCAGCGCAAGGCTTTCCGCAGAATCTGCGGCTGTCTTTTCAGAAGGTGATGGACCTGCGCTATGGAGAGAATCCGCACCAGAAGGCTGCGATGTACGCGGACGGTTCGGGCGCGGGGGTGGCGAACGCGCGCCAGTTGCAGGGCAAAGAGCTCTCCTACAACAACATTGTCGACCTGCAAGCCGCCTGGGATCTGGCGCAGGAGTTTGACGAGCCGGTCTGCGCAATCATTAAACACACAAATCCCTGCGGAACCGCTACCGGCAAGACGCTCGCCGAGGCTTACGTGCGGGCGCTGGAATGCGATCCGGTCTCGGCGTTTGGCGGAGTGATCGGAGTGAACCGCACGATGGATGCGGCGGCTGCTAAAGAAATGGCCAAGCTTTTTCTGGAAGTTATCGCCGCTCCCGCATTCGATGAAGGCGCTAAAGCAGCTTTTGCCGCGAAGAAGAATCTGCGGCTGATCGAAGTTCCTGCCGGAGAGCAAAACTGGGTTCTGAAAAATATTTCTGGAGGCATCCTCGTCCAGGATGCCGATGTTCACAAGCTGGCCGAAGGCGATCTGAGAGTCGTTACCAAGCGCCCGCCTACGCCGGAAGAAAAGCGGGCGCTGCTGTTCGCGTGGAAGGTTTGCAAGCACGTGAAGTCGAACGCGATTCTCTACGCCCGCGATGGGCAAACGGTGGGCGTCGGCGCCGGACAAATGAGCCGCGTCGATTCCTGCAAGCTGGGCGCGATGAGGGCGCAGTTGCCGCTGAAGGGTACGGTGGCCGCCTCCGATGCTTTTTTTCCCTTTCCGGATGGCGTCGAGGAAATCGCCAAAGCGGGGGCCACCGCCATTATCCAGCCGGGGGGCTCGGTACGCGACCAGGAGGCAATCGACGCCGCGGACCGGCTTGGGCTGGCCATGATCTTCACCGGGGTGCGGCATTTCCGACATTAGGCATACTCAAGTGTGGAAGCGGGGCTGCGCCCGGCTTGGACGGGGCCCTTTCGGCTCCGCTCAGGGCAGGCGCCGCCCCGTCCCCACACAACAAGACGTCAAGAACTCCCAAAGCCCCTGTACCTCCGGCTTTCGCCCCAGCCTGCGCTTTCTCGCCTCAGAAAGGCTCGTGGAGGGTAGAATAAGAAAATCCGGACTGCCGCGGATCAGCATCCAAACGAGTGTGGGTTGTATTCAGGGGCTGCAGGATTGTTCATGAAAAAACAGTTTTGGATTGTCAGTGTTGTTCTTACGTTGCCTTTTTTACTGGCCCAGGGCTTACTGGCTCAAGATCAGCCCGCTCGCGCCGGGGATTCCCCGACTGCCGCCGGCGCGCAGTCCGCCACCAAGGGCAAGGCGCCCGACCGCGCCGCCGCCTACTACCACTTCGCCCTCGCGCACATGTACGAGGAGCAAGTGGCCACGTACGGCCGCAGCGAATTGGCGAATAAAGCGATTGAGGAATACCGCGCCGCCATTGATGCCGACCCGACCTCCGCGTACCTGACCTCCGGCCTCGCCGAACTCTACGCCAAGACCGGCCGCATACGCGACGCCGTGGTTGAGGCGCAGGACATCATCAAGCGCAACCCCAACAATCTCGAGGCCCGCCGCCTGCTCGGAAGGATCTATCTGCGCTCGCTCGGCGACATGCAGGCGGGCAACGGGTCGGAGAGCATTCTGAAACTGGCGATCGAGCAGTATGGGCAGATCGTCCGCCTGCAACCGGACAGCATGGATGACCACCTGCTGCTCGGGCGCCTGTATCGCTTGAACAACGATCTGCAAAAAGCGGAGAGCGAATTCAAGACCGCAGTGAAGCTGCAGCCGGATTCGGAAGAGGCGGTCACTACCCTGGCCTATCTCTACAACGAACTGGGGGACACGGCTCGCGCCGCTCAGGTGCTGAGTTCGGTGCCGAACGGGGAGCGCTCGGCCAAGCTCTATTCGGCGCTCGGCTACACCTATGAGCAGCAAAAGCAATACAAGGGGGCCATCGAAGCGTATCGCCACGCGATTGAACTGGACCGCGACAATCTGGACGCGATTCGCGGCCTGGCGGAGAACCTGCTGAACGATGGCCAGGCCGATGCCGCTCTCGAACAATACAAAGTGATCGCGGACGCGAATCCGGAAGATGCGCAAACCTACGTGCGCATCGCGGAAATCTACCGCAAGCAGGGCAAGTTCGATCTCGCGCTCGACCATCTGAAAAAGGCTGAGTCCATGGTGCAGGACTCGGTCGAAGTTCCCTACAATATCGCCGCCATTTATCAGGCGCAGGGCCGTTACGACGAAGCCATTCCGATCATGCGCAACCTGCTGAAGAAATCGGAGAAGCCCGAGGGCAAGTACTCGAACGGCGAGAAGAGCAATCGGGCGGTGTTTCTGGAGAGGCTAGGCACTATCTACCGCGATCAGGGGAACAATCAGGCCGCCAATGAGACCTTCCGCGAGATCGTCGCCCTGGGGGGCGATGAAAACATCGAGCGCGGTTATCAGCAGATCATCGATACCTGGCGCGAAGCCAAGGAATGGCAGAAGGCTACCGACGCTGCCAAAGAGGCGGTGCAGAAGCTGCCCACGAGCCGCGATCTGAAGATGGTGCTGGCGGCGCAGCAGGCCGATATGGGCGAACCCGACAAGGCACTCAAGGACGTCGGCGCCATGTTGAAGGGCACCGGCAACACCGATGACCGCCAGGTTTATATCACCTTGGCACAGATGAACACGCGGCTGCGCCGGTTCAGCGAGGCCGAGCAGGCGCTCGACAAGGCCGAGGCGCTATCGAGCAAGCCGGAAGACAAGGAGTATGTCTGGTTTCTCCGCGGCTCCACTTTGGAGCGTGAAAAGCGCTACGCCGAAGCGGAAGAACAGTTCAAGAAGGTGCT
>Ga0224558_1000853_pt1 | contig 35013 bp, 29 predicted proteins | sample 714S32024metaG_FD_180682 | JGI IMG/M metagenome (GOLD analysis project Ga0224558, IMG submission 180682) | Peat soil microbial communities from Stordalen Mire, Sweden - 717 S3 20-24 | ecosystem: Environmental > Terrestrial > Soil > Wetlands > Peat | place: Sweden: Norrbotten County, Stordalen... | reverse complement strand
TCACCCGCATGAACTGCGCGGCCTCATGCTTCACTTCTTCCAACTTATGGAACAGGTCGAGCGCCTTAGATTCATGCTCGGCGAGGTGCTTCTCGAAGTTACCCTTGTAACCCAGATGCTTGCCGTAGAGCATGTGCGGATTGATGTAACTCCAGATTTCGGCGAGATGCGGCACGTCGCGCACCTTGCGGTCGAGGTTCGGCGCGGCCGGAATTGGAATGTCCGTGCGCACTTTGCGGCTGCGCGCCTCGGTCACCCGCAGCGGCGTCTCCTCGGCGGCTGGGGCCGGTTCCGGCGCCTCGGCGTAGGTGTGAGCGTGCATGGTCGCATCGCGCGCGGCGGGGTCCATGAGCCGGTTCATCAGGTCCAGGCCGGTCATGGCGTCCTTGGCGTAGCACACGGCTTCGCCATAAGCCGGCGCGATGCGTGTGCGCGTGAAGCGGTCCGAGAGCGCGGCGCCGCCCACCAATAGCGGTACGCGAATGCCCGCATCCTTCAAATCGCCGGCGGTGACGATCATCTGTTGCGCGCTCTTCACCAACAGTCCCGAAAGCCCGATGGCATCCGGCGTGTGCTCCTGGTAAGCGCGGATCAGAATATCCGGCGGCACTTTGATCCCCAGATTGATCACCTGGTAGCCGTTGTTGCTCAGGATGATCTCGACCAGGTTCTTGCCGATATCGTGTACGTCGCCCTTCACCGTGGCCAGGACGATCTTGCCGCGCGCCGCCGAATCCGCCTTCTCCATGAACTGCTCGAGGTGCGTTACGGCAGCCTTCATGGCTTCGGCGGATTGCAGCACCTCGGCCACAATCAGCTCATTGTTATTGAACAGCCGCCCCACTTCGGCCATGCCCGTCATGAGCGGGCCATTGATGATTTCGAGCGGCGTGGCGCCTTCCGCGCGCTTGCGGTCCAGGTCGGCGACGAGGCCGTCCTTGGTGCCTTCGATGATGTAGTTCGCCAGGCGCTGGTCCAGCGCCAGGTCCTCGGCGCGGACTTTGATGCGTGCGCCGGTCTTGCGGAAGTGTTCGGCGATCGCCGCGATGTGGAACTGGTTGATGGCGGCGCGCTGCTCCAGGCTTTGTTGCCGCCAGTCTTCGGGCGCGAGCTGTAGATCCTCCGGACCGCCCGCCGGCGGCGTGTTGAACAGCAGGCTCTCTGCCAGGCGCCGCTCATCCTCCGGAATCGACGCGAAACGTTCCAGTTTCTCGGCGTTGACAATGGCCAGATCCAGCCCGGCCTTGGTGCAGTAATAAAGGAAGACCGAGTTCACCACCTCGCGCGCGGCGGCGGGCAGGCCGAATGAGACATTGGAGATCCCCAGCACTGTCTTGACATAGGGGATGTGTTCCTTGACCAGCCGCACCGCTTCGATGGTCTCCACCGCGCCGCCGATGTAGTTGGCATCGCCTGTAGCGCACGGAAACACCAGCGGATCGATGATAATATCTTCCGGCGCGATGCCGTACTTTCCGTTGAGCAGTCTGACTGACCGCTCGGCCACCGCCAGTTTCCGCTCGCGGGTGAACGCCTGCGCCTGCTGCTTGTCTTCATCGATGCAGCCGACAATCAGCGCTGCGCCGTAAGCCTTCGCAATCGGACAGGTGCGCTCAAACTTCTCTTCGCCATCCTCCAGGTTGATCGAGTTAATGATCGACTTACCCTGGCAGTAAGTCAGCGCCAGTTCCATGGCGCGCGGATCGGTGGTGTCTATCATCACCGGCGCTTTGATCTTACGAATCAGTTTCTCGTAAAACGGCGGGACGTCTTTGATCTCGTCGCGGTCGGTGCTCTGCAGACACACATCCACGATGTGCGCGCCATTCTTCACCTGGCGGCGGCCGATCTCGGTGGCCTCTTCCCACTTCTCCTCGGCCATCAGATTCTTGAACAGCCGCGAGCCGATCACGTTGGTACGCTCGCCCACGATCAGCGGCCGGTTGCTGTCCTCGGCCTCCACCAGCTCGATGCCGGAATAATAAGCCCGATGCGCGGACGGCTTCAGTGCGCGCGGCTTCCTGCCCTCGGCCATCTGCGCCACCATCTTGATATGCGCGGCCGTGGTGCCGCAGCATCCGCCCACCAGGTTGAGCCACCCGTGCTCCACGAAACGGTCCAACTGCTCGGCGAACGACTGTGGCGTTTCGTTGTACTCGCCTTCCACATTCGGCAGGCCGGCGTTCGGATAGCAGGACACGCGCGTGGATGCCATCTCGCTCAGCGTGCGCAGATGGTCCGTCATGAATTCCGGACCCGTGCCGCAGTTTAGCCCCGCGGCGAGCAGATCGGCGTGCTCGATCGACGCGTACAGCGCATCGGCGGTCTGGCCCGCCAGCATGGTCCCCATGGTTTCGATGGTGCCCGAAACCATCACCGGAATGCGGCGGTCGAGTTCGCGCGCCAACCGCCCGATTGCCAACAGACCCGCCTTGATGTTGCGCGTATCCTGGCAGGTTTCGAGCAGCAGGATGTCCACGCCGCCATCGATCAGCGGCTTGGCAAGATCGTAGTAATCCTGCTGCAGATGGTCGAATGAGATGGTGCGGCTGATAGTGATGCTTTTGCGCGTCGGCCCCATGGAGCCGGCCACGAAGCGCGGCTTGCGCGAGGTCGAGAATTCGCCGGCCGCCTGGCGCGCCAGTCGCGCCGCCGCGGCCATCAGTTCGTAGGATTCGCCATCGACCCCGTAATCCACCAGGTCGCTCTTGGTCCCATTGAACGAGTTGGTTTCGATGATGTCTGCGCCGGCTTCCAGATACGCGCGGTGGATGCCTAGCACCACGTCCGGCCGCGTTTTCACCAGGATTTCGTTGCAGCCCTCCAGCACCGGCCCGCCGAAATCCGCGGCGGTGAGCTGCGCCTGTTGCAGCATGGTGCCCATGGCACCGTCGATGACCAGAATGCGGCTGTCGAGTGCGTGAACCAGGGCTTCGCGGCGTTCTTCACTGGCGGTCATGGATGAGAGGGTGTATCTTATGATTCTAACAGTTATGACACGAAGAACCGTATTCCAACTGGCGGGCGCGGCGGCGGCCCTGCCCTCCTTGAGCGCCCAACCGGCCCCGTTGAAGGGCCGTCTGAAACAATCGGCAGCGCGCTGGTGCTACAGCAAGATCGGCCTCGACGACCTGGCACGGGAGGCGGCGCGCATCGGACTGAAAGGCATCGACCTGATCGATTACAAGGAATGGCCCACGGTGCAGAAGTACGGGCTGGTGCCGGCCATGACGCCCGGCGCGGGCGGTATAGCCGACGGCTTCAACCGCAAGGAGAATCACGACAAGCTGGTACGCGAAATGGAGGAAAACATCCCGCGAGCCGCTGCTGCCAAGGTGCCCAACGTGATCACGTTCTCGGGCAACCGGCGCGGCCAGGCCGACGCCGAAGGACTGGACAACTGCACCATCGGCCTGAACCGGGTGAAGAAGCTAGCCGAAGACAAAGGCGTGACCGTTTGTGTGGAACTGCTCAACAGCAAGATCGACCACCACGACTATCAGTGCGATCACACCGCCTGGGGCGTGGAACTGATCAAGCGCGTGGACTCGCCGCGGGTGAAGCTGCTGTATGACATCTATCACATGCAGATTATGGAAGGCGATATCATCCGCACTATCCGGCAGAACATCCAGTACATCGCGCACTTCCATACCGGCGGTGTGCCCGGACGGCATGAACTGGATGGCACGCAGGAGCTACAATGGCGGGCGGTAGCGGAGGCCATCGTGGGTACCGGCTTCACCGGCTACTTCGCGCACGAATTCGTGCCCACACGCGATCCGATCACGTCGCTGGAAGAGGCCGCGAAGTTGTGCGACGTGTAGCCTCAGCGCAGGGGCAGCTTACGGATGCGGACCGCTCTATTATCAACCGTGACGGCCGATCCGTAATCGAGCGCTTCCCGGCAGGTCTCCCAGACCCTCCTGATAAGCGCGGCCTGCCCCTCGGCGCCAAGCCCTTCAACTCGAATGAAGACGACCGAGGGCCCTGTGGATTGGGCGAGCGCGAGATGCCGGTGAAAATCGTGGTCGAGCGTGATACAAACCCGGTCTTCCTGTCGCGCAACCCTCAGAATATCCTGGTCGTCGGCCCGCTGGAGACCAACCTCGGCCACGTGAACCGCGTCCCAACCTGTCGCGCGCAGCAGTGCAGCGGCTCTGGGCGCCAATCCTTGATCGAGCAGCACTCGGATCATGCGACGCTATCGGCGTATTTGATCTCGTCATCAACCGACGCAGCGGCGTAGCGAAGGGCCTGTTGCAGATCCTCTTCCTCCAGAAAGGGATACTCGCGAAAGAGCTCTTCCCGGTCCGGGTGAGTGGCGAGGATCTCCAGCACACGCCTTACAGTAATCCGCATGCCACGAATGCACGGCTTGCCGCCACACTTGCCGGGTTCGACTGTTATGCGGTCCAATGCGGCGTTCTCGCTCATACGAGCCTAGTCTAGCGCGTTTGGTCCCAACCACGCGGGGAATCTCTAGGGGGTAGGGGTGAGTTGAGTGCTATGCCGGCATTGCGCAGGTCTTCAGAGCCTGGACATGCCGATCCAGTGATTCGATTTCCTCGCCAAGTCCGTCCCCATGCGCCCAGCCCGGCCGGCGATTTTCTCCCCGTTGCTCTGCACGGTCTCCGCCCAGGTCCCGATCTCGCTCAAGTAGCCCAGTTGCCTTTCGATGGCTCTGGCCGCAAGCTCGATTGCGTTTACGGCTTCTCTATTTTCGACCGCCTCGTGGCCCTCGCGAATCACGAGTGCCCGGGCGACGCTGAGCGCAGCTTTGATGAATAGGTCCGATGCGGGATCGTCGGGATCCCAGGTTATGACGAGGTCGTTTCCAATGCCGGTCGCGTGAGTCCTTCGGGCGCTTCGCCCCCGCTGGTTCTCGACCAAGGTCGGCCCCGCGATGCGGCGGCGATCCGACGGCAGGGTGGACACGATTGCGTGCACGTTGGCGAGATCGGAATGTCCAGGGCGGAGGATCGCGAGATCGTGGCTTGGGCGCGCCAGCATCGGCGCACTGTGGTCACCCTCTATGCGGACTTTCACGCCGAGTTGGCCGTTTTCGGGGCATTGATGTCCGCGAATATCGGGCAGCGTTGATGCAGGGTGCATGATATCGGTGACCGGGAGAAAGACCAGGCTCCGATGGCTGCCGGTTGGCACCGTGTGAAGAAGCTGGCCGAAGACAGCGGCGGAAGCGTCTGCGTGGAGCTGTCGTAGCCTAATAAGATAAGACATGCGACCGTTATTTGCCCTATCTCTCGTTGTAGCCGTGGCCACCAGCGCCTCCGGCCAGACTTACACGATGCAAACGGTGGCCGGTGGGGCGTTGCCAGTGAATATTCCGGGCCCCAGCGCCAGCCTGGGTACCGTGAACGGGGTGACAGTCGATACCGCGGGGAACGCGTTTATCGTGGTGGGCAATTACCACGTTGTGCTACGCATAGATGCCGCCAGCGGAACGGTCACACTGGCGGCCGGCAACGGGATACCGGGCTACAGCGGCGATAACGGCCCCGCCACCAGCGCACAACTGAACTACCCTCAGGGCGTTGCCGTGGACGCATCGGGCAATTTGTACATCGCGGATTCGAACAACAATCGCATTCGCAAGGTGTCCGGCGGAGTCATTACGACCGTAGCCGGAGACGGCAACTTTGGCTATAACGGCGACGGCATGCCGGCTACCGACGCCTGGCTGAATGGACCCAACGGCCTGACTGTGGACTCCGCCGGCACTATCTTCATCGCGGACACCGGCAACGGCCGCATCCGCAAAGTGTCGGGCGGATCGATCGCCACGGTAGCCGGAAACGGGGGCTTTGGCTATAACGGCGACAATATCGCGGCCACCAGCGCGGAATTCACCTCGCCATCCGGCGTGGCCGTAGATTCCGCCGGCAACCTGTATATCGCGGATCTGGGAAACCATCGTGTCCGCAAGGTCTCCGCGGGAATGATCACGACCGTGGCAGGCACCGGAACCCCCGGGTATAACGGCGGCAGCATTCCAGCGGCGAGCGCCGAACTCGATGGTCCTTGGGGCGTCGCCGTGGACGCTTCCGGCAATCTGTACATCGCCGATACCGACAATAATCGCATTCGCAAGGTAGCTGGCGGAGTCATCACCACGGTGGCAGGGGATGCGGGCTTTGGTTATGCCGGCGATAACGTCGCAGCCACCAGCACCTCATTGTATGCGCCCTTTGGCGTGGCGCTGGATGCTTCGGGCAATCTGTACATTGCCGACACGGTCAACTACCGGCTGCGCAAGGTCTCGGGAGGCATCATCACGACGCTGGCGGGCGGCGGCGCTCCCGTAGGCCAGAACGGCCCTGCCATCAACGCGCAGTTGGAGTCTCCCATGGGCATCGCCGTAGATCCTTCCGGCAACCTGTACATCGCGGATTCTGTCGCCAGCCGCGTGTTCGAGGTCTCTGCCGGCATCATCGGCGTGGCGGCCGGAAACGGTATCAACGGCTTCGGCGGCGACGGGGGCCCGCCCACCAGCGCTAATTTGGCCGGTCCCATGGGGGTCGCGGTAAGTTCCTCAGGCCAGCTTTACATAGCGGACTTCATCAATGAGTGCATTTGGGAAGTTTCGGGCGGCGTCATCACCACGGTGGCAGGAAATGGAACCATCTATGACAGTGGCGACAACGGTCCCGCGGTGAACGCCGGGCTGGGGGGCCCGGTTGGCGGCGCGGTGGACTCATCAGGCAATCTCTACATCGTGGACAACTCCAGCAGCACCATCCGCGAGATTTCGAACGGGACCATTACTACCGTGGCTGGGAACGGAACTCAGGGTTACGGCGGAGATGGCGGTCCGTCAACGCACGCCGAGTTGTACACCCCCTGGGGTATCGCCGTAGACTCCTCCGGAAACATCTATATCGCCGACACATACAACGACCGCATTCGCAAGGTTTCAAACGGAGTGATCACCACGGTGGCCGGCACCGGGGTCGAGGGCTACAATGGCGACGGAGGCCCGGCGACAAGCGCTTTGCTAAGTCAGCCGGAGGGCGTTGCGGTAGACTCGTCCGGAAATCTCTACATCGCAGACTCCGGTAACGGGCGCGTCCGCAAGGTCTCCGGTGGAGTGATCGCGACGATCGCCGGCCCTGGGACGAACCAATGCGCGGGGCCCACCAGCGTGGCTCCCTCCGGCATGGCCCTCGACCTCCAGGGCGACGTGTACGTATCCGATGTCAACAGCCATCGTGTCTGCATGATGGTGCCCTCCGGTCCTTCGTGCGCGTACGCCGTCAGCCCGCTGGCGTTCACCGCGGATTCCTCCGGCGGCAATTTCACGGCCAACATTCAAACGACATCCGGCTGTCAATGGGCGGTGCAGGGCCTGCCTGATTGGATTACTCTGTCAAGGAACGCGGTCAGCTCCGGTCCCGCCACAGTAACGCTGGCCGTGGCCCCCGGCGCCGGTGGGGGGCGCGCCGCTGCGGTTTCCATCGCGGGGCTTTCCGTCCGGGTCACGCAAACGGGCACCGGCCTAAGTCCGGCGCTGAACCCCGGCGGAGTGGTGAACGCGGCGAGCTATGCGTATCCCATAGCTCCGGGCAGCATCGCCGCGGCCTTCGGGGATCTGCTGGTGGCTTCAGCGTCGACCGGCGGCAGTTCCCCGTTGCTCACCAGCCTCTCCGGGCTGTCTCTCCAGTTTGGAGACGCCACCGAAGCGCCCCTGTTCTTCGCTTCAACCGGGCAGGTGAACTTCCAAGTGCCGTGGGAATTAGCCGGGCAAACGCAAACCACCATTGCCGCCGCGTTCAACGGCCAGATCGGCGCCGCGCAGACGTTGAGCCTCGCGCCGTTCGCGCCGGGAATCTTCAGCATGAGTTCGCAGGGGAACGGGCAGGGCGCGATCCTGGACGCGTCTTACCATCTGGTCGATTCTTCCAACCCGGCTACCGCGGGCAGCAGTGTCCTGATTTTCTGTACGGGCCTCGGCGCGGTGACCAATCAGCCTCCGACCGGCTCGCCCGCGGGCGACACCCCGTTCTCCGAAACGGCTATTATGCCGACAGTGACTATCGGCGGGGCGCCAGCCCAGGTGACGTTCTCGGGCCTCGCGCCTGGTTATGTAGGCCTGTATCAGATGAACGTGCAGGTGCCCGCCGGGCTGACGGCGACCAATGCCGCGCCGGTTGTGATTTCCGGGGCCGGCGTCACTTCGAACACTGTGACGATGGCCCTGCAATGAGGTGTTTCGGTGGGCCAGACGATCGGTTTTTGTCGTCTGCCAGCGTCCCCGAAGGCGGCAGACCACAAAAGGCGATGGTCTGCCCCACCAAAGGGAACAAGTAATGGGGCTAATTAAGGTGAATCTTACGGACGGTCGCTCTCCAGAATCTGCACTACCCTGTCGCGCAGGGGTGTAAGATCGCTTTCAACCACTTTCCAAACCTCGTCCGCGTCGATCTCGAAGTAATGATGGACCAGGATATTGCGCAGGCCAGCCGCCTCAGCCCAGACCCGATCGGGGTAATGCTGCCGGAACTCTTGTGTAAGGGCCCGTGCTGCCTCCCCAATGATCTGCAGATGATGCAGGACCCACACCTGCAGCATCTCGTCCGACTCGAACGTCCGTCGTCCACCGCCGGTCTTTGCCAGAATATGGTCCGCGGCCTTCAGGATATCCTTGAGCCGCTCCCTGTCGTCTCTCACAGGGGAACGGCTTCCCGCAGCACGCGGTCGCGTACGCCCGGACGAAGCATCCGCTCAGTGGCAACGTCCACCGGGGCATGCAGAATATCCTGGAGGCCGGTAAGCAATCCACCCAGGTCCATCAGCGTCCTGTCCGGATCGAGATCAACGAGGAAGTCGATATCGCTCGAGGGCGAACTGTCGCCGCGGGCTACCGAGCCAAAGATCCGGATATTGCGCGCACCGTAACTGGTCGCTAAACTGAGGATCTGCTCTTTGTTCGCCGCGCGCAGTTCTTCGAGCTTCATTCCTCTATTGTGCCCGATCCCGCCCATCGGCCTCAACACCTAGACCGGCCAGCGCCTTCACCGCCGCCCCATGCGCGATTACGACATCCGGATCGCGCTGCAATGCGTCGAAGTATTGCCCGCGGAATCCCGGGCCCGACTCGGCCGGCGTCAGCAGCGCGCGCGCCTGCGCCAACAGACGGGCGGCGTCCGCCGCGGTGGCCGGCTCTTCGGCGTCCAGCGTCTCGTCGATCATCACAATCAGCTCCGACAACTCGTGCAGCCAGGCGAAGAAAGGATCGTGCAGCACCAGGTTCAACATCTGCCCGCTGGACTTGATGCGCTCGACGTCGTGGTCGTAGCGCACGCGCTCGGAATCGAGCAGCGCCTTGTGATGTGTCAGCAGCACGTGCCGTAGTTGGGTCAGACGTTCGCGCGTGGCATCGGCCATGCAGCCATGTTAGCGCGGTTACTCGTGGCGCAGTGCAGCCATGGGGTCCACGCGCGCAGCGCGGCACGCCGGCATCGCACAGGCCAGCGCGGATACCGCCAGCAGCACGCCCGCGACCGCCAGAAACGTCGGCGGATCGGTGGCGGTGACTCCGTAAAGCAGGCTCGCCAGCGCGCGCATGGCCGCGAGCGACGCCAGCAATCCCGCGGCCAGACCGGCGAGCACTGGGCGCAGTCCTTGCCCCACAATCAGCTTGTGCACGCTGCCTGGCTGCGCGCCCAGCGCCATGCGAATGCCGATTTCACGCGTGCGCTGGCTCACCGAATAGGAAATCACGCTGTATACGCCCACCGCCGCAAGGCATAAAGCGAAGCCGGCCAGCGCCGCCAGCAGCAGCATCGAGAAGCGCCGGCGCATCAGCGAGTCGCTCAGGTTTTGCTCCATGGTGGCGATTTTGTAGACCGGCAGGTTGCGGTCCAGATCGTGCACGCGCTGCTGGATCGCGGAGACCAGCGCCAGCGGATCGCCTGTCGTGCGTACCGCCAGGTTCATGAACGGACGCGGCGCCTGCAAGGCAGGATGATAAATGACCGGCCGTGGGTTATTCATCAGGTTACGGTCTTTGACGCCGCCCACGATGCCCACGATCTGGGAGGTGTCGCCGGGCTTCTGGCTGACCCTGGCATCGATCAGGAACTGGCCGATGGCGTCGCCTTTCGGAAAGAAGCTCTTCGCGAATGTCTCGTCGACGAGGGCCACCCGCCGTACACCGGCGTTGTCCTGCTCCGTGAAGAGGCGCCCCTGCTTCAATGGAATGCCCAGGGTTTGAAAGTATCCTGGCATGGCGATCCGTTTCTGCACATCGGGAACAGCTTCCGATGTGGGCCAGGGGCGTCCGGCGATCTGAAAATCGCCGCCGCCGGCACCCGCTCCAAAGGGCAGGCCGTCGATGGCACTCGCCGACACCACGCCGGGCAGCGCCCCAACGCCCGCCAGCAGTTCCGAGTAGAACGCGGTAACGCGCGCCGGATCGCGATACTGAAGCGGCGGCAGGCTGATGCGCGCGGTCAGCAAATGCTCCGGCCGAAAGCCCGGATTCGTCTGCCACAGGCGCGCATAACTGCGCAACAGCAGGCCCGCGCCCGCCAGCAACATGACGGAAAGCGCCACCTCCGCGACCACCAGCAGGCTGCGCAGCCGGCTGCTCGACCGGTTGCGGCGCGCCGGCCGAAGCTGGGACGCACTCAGCGCCGGCGCCAAGCCAAAAACAAGGCTGGTCACAACCGCCGCGGCGATCGCAAACAGCACCGCCAGGCCGTTGATCCGCACCGTCTGCCAGCGCAGCAGTTCTCCAGAGCCGAAGCGAATGAACAACTCCAGTACCCAGACGCCGATCCCGAGACCGGCCGCTCCAGAAATCGCGGCCAGCAGCAGGCTCTCGGTGAGCAGTTGCCGCACGATCCGCGCGCGTCCTGCGCCCAGGGCGATGCGCAGGCCAAGCTCCTTCTGGCGGGCGGTGGCGCGCGCCAGCAGCAGGTTGGCCACGTTCACGCAGCCGATCAGCAACACCATGCCGACCGCGCCCAGCAGCACCAGCAGAGGCGTGCGCAGTTCGCCCGCAACCGAACCGGCCAGCGGATCGAGCTCGATGCTCCAATCCGCCGGATACCATTTCGGCAGGTTGCGGGTCATGCGGGCGGCCACCAGTTTCATCTCCGCGCGGGCCTGTTCGAGGGTCACCCCGGGCTTCAAGCGCGCCACCACGTCGGTGTTTTGATGGCCGCGCGCGTTGGGGTCCAGTTGCGCCGGAGTGAATGCCAGCGGCACGTAGAGTTGCGCCTGTTCCATGAATTGCAGAACCGGCGCCACCACACCGACCACGGTGAACTTCTGTGTATCGACTTCGATCTGTTTGCCCACGATGCGCGGGTCGGCCCCGAAGCGGCTCTTCCACAAGCCTTCGCCAAGCAGGGCGACGCGTTCTTTGCCAAGCTGCTCCTCTTCGGGACGGAACAGGCGGCCCGCCACGGGCTGGACACCCAGCATCGGGAACAGACTCGTAGAGACGCGCAGCCCGGCAACACGCACCGGCTCGGCATCGCCGGTCAGGTTGATGCTATTGGTCTCGATTGCCGCCATAGCGGAGAACGAGCGGCTCAGGTCGCGGTAATCGATGAAATCGAGCGCCGAGGCGTCCGATTTGAACAGCTCGAACTGCGGCATGTTCTTGGTAACCAGCACCAGTTGCGCGGCGTTCGGATAGGGCAACGGGTGCAGCAGCAGGGCATCCACCGTGGTAAATATCGCGGTGCTGGCGCCGATGCCTACGGCCAACGTCAGGATCGCGGTGAGGGCAAAGCCGGGGCTCTTGGCGAGGGTGCGCAGCGCATAACGCAGGTTGTGCATACACCTTTGACGTTAGCGGCGCCGCAACCGCTCGTCGATTTCCACCTGATATCCGCTCGCCAGCCGGTTGGTCTCGTTGGCCATACCCACCACTGCCATCAGTTCGGCGAACATGCCATCCGACATGCCGGCCTTGCGAGCGGCTGCCGTGTGCGACGCAATACAGTACGGGCACTGGTTGGAGGCGCTGACGGCTAGGTACACCATCTCCTTGGTCAGCGGATCGAGGGCGCCGGGCGCCATAATCTGCTTGATGCTCTCCCAGGTGCGCCGCAGCGTGACCGGATCGTGCGCCAGCGTTTTCCAGAAATTGGTGATCCAGTCCGTCTGGCGGGTGGCCATAATATCGTCATATACGGCCCGTACTTCGGGGATGGCGTCGTGGTATTCGATCATGAGGAAATTATACGCTGCCAGACAGCAGCTCGACATCCAGGCCGTCCAGCCTTGGGAAGCTCCGATCGAAAGTCACCAGGCTCAGGCCGGCAATCTTCGCAAACGCCGCAAGGTAGGCGTCTGCCCATAGCTTGGTCGCAGGCCTTGGCCGCAAGGTGGCCGCCTGGAATACTTCTTCAAAGCTGGCTGCCGTAGGCTCGGGCAGGAAGGCGACGCGCCCGTCCTCGAACCAGCGGTGGTACGCCGCCCACGCGCCCCGTTGGGTCATGATTTCTTCTCCCATCACCTGCGCATTCGTCAGCAGGCGCAGAAGACCCAACTGGGTGAAGCGGCAGAAGAACAACGAGGAATCGCCGGCGGAATCGAACCATAGTGCAGCGGCCGTGTGATGGATATGCCTGCTATGGGTGAGCGCGAGCCACACGTTGACATCAGGGAAACGGGATGATCTCATAGATCCGATCGTTGGTCAGGCGGAGCGTGCCGGGCTGTTTGGAGCGGACAATCGGCAGTCGGATGCGGTTGCTTCTTTTGCGCGTTCCGAGTTGGTTTTCAACTCCGCGCACAATCAGTTCCTTGACGGAACATCCCTGCTCGGCGGCGCTGACTTTCAGCCGGCGATAGACGGCATCCGGAATGTCCACCGTGGTCCGCACAATGGCATCCTACCATATTTATGGCTAGGCATAGACGCCCATCCGTGGCGGACGCGGCTTGCTCCGATGGCCGCCACTACGATATCACTAATGAGTGTGATGCGCTGGATGCTGGGAATGTTGATGGCCGCGATGGGCGCGCGGGGAGAGCCGACCCGCTACGAATTGCGCGGCCGTTTGGTTCCCGCCACGCGCGCGTCGGTGCGGCTCGATGGCGCCACCGCGCCCTTCGAGGACAGCACGCTGGCGGACGACGACGGGCATTTCCGCTTCCGCGGCTTGCTGGCCGGCGCTTACACGCTGGGCGCGTTCGCGCCGGGGCGCGGCGAGATGCGCCGCACCATCGAGGTGGGGCCCAGCCAGGCCGACGCCCGGAAGCGCATCGATCTGACCGTGGAGATGCGCGATGGGGAGTTCGAACCGCGCGATAGCTTGCGCCGCGGCGCCATCGTCTCCGCCAGCGAGTTGGCCATTCCGGAGCGCGCCCGCCGCGAGTATGAGGAAGCCGAAAAAAGGCTTGCCCGCCGCGACGCAGAGGGCGCCGTCGCGCATCTCGAGCGCGCCGCCGGGCTGGCGCCCCAGTTCTGGGAAGCGTGGAACCACCTGGGCACCATCGCCTATCAGGCCCGCGATTACATCCGTGCGGAGACCTGCTTCCGCAAGGCCCTGGAGGCCGATCCCGCCGCCTTTCAACCGCTGGTCAACCTGGGCGGCGTGTCGATCAATCTGAGTAAGTTCGAGCAAGCTTTGCAATATAACTTGTACGCGGCACTTACCCGGCCCCATGACGCGTTGGCTAACTCGCAGCTTGGCATGACTTACTTCTACTTAGATAAGCTGGACCTGGCCCGGAAGTATCTCACCGCCGCCAAACAGCTCGACCCCGCGCATTTTTCGCATCCGCAACTGGTGCTGGCGGAAATCGGCCTGCGCCGGCACGACCGGGCGGCGGCGGTGGGGGAACTGGCGGAGTTTCTGCAATATCACCCGGATGCGCCGGAAGCCGGCCAGATCAAACAGAAACTGGCGCAACTCAGCGCGCCGTCCGATCCGGCGCAAGCGTTTGCCGCCACCGGCATGGCGCGCACCTTTTCGGAAGCGCCGGAACTGACGCCGCTCGACGGCGTCCCGTATAGCGTGCTGGTGAAAGACGGCCGCTACTATCTGCTGAACCGCGACAGCGAGGGGCATGTCCGGCAAAGCGGCATCGATGCCACGATCGGCTCCGGCCGGCACGCGCGCGTGCTGTTGAGCCGCACCGCGGACGGCGGCTGGATGGAACTGCCGCTCGCCTGGTACGGCGCGGACGGCGGGCGATACGCCGCCAGCCCGGGCTTCGGTTTCTCGGCGAAATGCCTGATTTGCCATGCCCGCCAGAAAAGCGATCGGGCGGCCTCGTTCGGCTGTGCGAGTTGCCATGCGGCGGCCGGATCGGGTAGGCCCGGCCAGGCGGCGTGCCTCCAATGCCATCTGGATACCATCGGGCCCGATTCCGCCCACGGAACCGCACCCGCCGACGACGATAAGTTCGAACTGAACAGCGCGGGTTACCGGCTGCTCGAATCGCGCTGCTATCTGGGGTCGGCCGGCAAACTGACGTGCACCACGTGTCACCCGGCGCACAGTTTTTCCAAGACGCCGGCGGAATACCGGATGGTTTGCCGAGGTTGCCATCCTACCATGCACAACGGCGCGCCGCTTGATTGCACGCGCTGCCACATGCCCAAGCGTCCGGCGCAGGATGCCGCGCAAATGATGGTGACCGACCACCGCATCCGCCGCCCGTTGTAAGTGGGGCACCGTCGAAAGCCTCCCGCAAACGCTGGAGGCGGTATTCGCGCCCTCAGTCGAACAAGCCGATCTGTTCCTTCACCACCGGCTTGGCCTTCGGCCGGCGCAGCGGACTTCCCACTACTCCCAGTACCTGCAGTTCGGTAAGCGCGGCCCGCGGCAGGAACAGCCGTTGGTTGTTGGAATATGGGTCCGGGGGCACCACCGTGAAGCCGTGCGATTCTATCGCCAGCAGGTTGTTGGCCAGGATGCCGTCCATCACCTCGCCATCCCGGAACTTCAGCCGCACCCAAAGTCCGTCCATCTTGGGCCGCGTAATGAACACCTTACGCTCCGCGGAGGGGTCCGGCGGCTCGAAATCCTTCACGAACTGAACGGCTTTCACCTCATCGTACGGCACCACCGCGTAGTTACCATCCGGGGTCAGCAGTTCCACCCCGGCGGGCCGCAGATAGGTCAACGGGTTCACGAACCCGAGCAGCGGTTCCCGCTCGAAGCGGCTGATCCGGACTTTTTTTGAGGTCGAGCCGGCCAAATCAACCCCTGAATTGAAACTTTGTTTTAAACATGGGTCGGGGTTATTGTATCATTGGCACGGATGGGTACGATGGATGAAGCGTCCGCGCCACTGACCGGAGCCTTGCAGGGCGAGGCCGCCTCGTTCCTCAATTTTTGCAGAATCGAAAAGGGGTTAGCCGCCAATTCCCTGGAAGCTTACCAGGCGGATTTGCAAAAGTTTGTGCGCTTCGCGGATGGCGAATCCAGCGGCGCGATTCCGGATGTGGAAGCCGTGCGCCACTACCTGGATGCTCTCTACCAGGCTGGGCTGGGCGGCCGGTCGGTCGCCCGGCACCTGTCCACCTTGCGCAGTTTCTATGCCTTTCTGCTGCGGGAGGGCCGCATCGCCGGCGATCCGACCGAACATCTGGGCGCGCCCCGGCAATGGCAAACGATCCCTAAGTTTCTCAATCTGGAGGAGATCGAACGGGTGTCCCAGTCTCCCGACGCACAACGCACGACCGGCGCGCGGGATCACGCCATGATCGAATTGCTGTACGCCGCCGGCCTCCGCGTTTCGGAGCTGTGCAGCTTAGGCGTCGGCGACCTGAACCTGGACTTAGGCGTGCTGCGCGCCACTGGTAAGGGTAGAAAGCAGCGCATGATACCGGTGGGTAAACCCGCCCTGGCCGCCGTGCGGGCCTACCTGGAAACCGGGCGTCCCGCGCTCTTGAAAGGCCGTCCCAGCCGCTATCTTTTCGTCACGGCGCGCGGCGGGCCGATGACCCGCCAGGCGTTCTGGAAACTGTTGCGCGGCCATGGACGGAAGGCCGGCGTTTTCCACCATTTGACCCCGCACGCGATCCGGCACAGTTTCGCCACGCACCTGCTGGAGGGAGGCGCGGACTTGCGCAGCGTGCAAACCATGCTGGGGCACGCGGATATCTCCACCACCCAGATCTACACCCATGTGATGCGGTCCCGGCTGCGCAAGACGGTGGACGAGCACCATCCCAGGGCCTGACAGGAACGCCATGAGCGACTACATGTTCATGCTGGAGAGCCACCTGAGCGCGGACCAGAACCGCGTGCTGGAACAGGTGCAGGCGGCGGCTGGCGCGGCGGGTGTCAACCTGTTTCTCACCGGCGGCGGAATGCGCGACATGCTGGGCGGATTCCGCATTCGGGATCTGGACTTTAGCGTGGAAGGACACGCCCTGAAAGTGGCCCAGGCGCTGGAGGAGCAGGGGGCGCGCACGCTGGCGGTGGACGAGAATCGCCGCAGCGCGGAATTGGTTTTCCCCAATGGCGTGACCGCCCAAGTGGCTATGTCCCGCAAGGAGCGCTACGCCAAGACGGGCGCCAAGCCCCAGGTGACGCCCGCTACCATTCAGGAAGATCTCCGCGGACGCGATTTCACAGTCAACGCCATGGCGCTCTCCTTGAACCGGGCCTCCCGCGGCCTGCTTCTCGACCCCACCAACGGCTTGGCCGACCTGGGCCGGCGCGAGATGCGCAGCGCGCATCCCTACGTGTTCTATGACGACCCGGCGCGGCTGCTCCGGCTGGCTCGCTTACGGGTCAGGCTGGCGTTTACCGTCGAGGAGCGCACGCGCATGCAGTATGACAATGCTCGCGCGGCCCACCTGGAGACTCTGATTCCGTCGCGCGAGCTGCTCGAGGAATTGAAGCGCATCGCGGCGGAGCCCACCCCGTCCGAGGCGCTGCAGGCGCTCAATCAGGACGGCTTGCTGGCGTTGTTTTCCCCGGCGCTCGCCGGACCCGGGCTGAACTTGCATGCCTTGACGCGCATCGAGAAAGCCGCCCGGCTGGTGGAATCCGCCAACATTGCCGTGGCGCCCCAGTTTGGGGCCTTTCTGCACGCCCTTACTGCGAAGTTGCCCCCCAAGGAAAAAAGCGGCTTGTTTAAGTCCCTCGACATACCTAAGGCCGAAATCGACCAGATGCGCAATCTGGAGCCCCGCGCCCGGAAACTGGAGCAGGCGTTGCAGTCCGCCCGCGTGAAGAAGCCTTCGCACGTCTACCAGATCCTGGCGGACGCGCCACCAGGCGACATGGTCTTCCTTCTGGGCCACTCGGCGGAGAGGGTGGTGCAGGAGCGCATAAGAAACTACCTGCAAAAGTACTTGCCGGCGATGCAGGAGGTCGCCCCCTCGGAATGGGCCGCCCTGGAAGGGCAGCCGGGCACGCCGAAATACATCCGGAGCCGCCAGGCGTTTTTGGCCTCCCGTCTGGACGTGCGGCCGCGCAAGGCGCCCGAGCCGGAGCCGGAGCCCCCCGCGCCAGTGGAAGCGCTGGCACGCGGACGGCTGCGCTAAGGTTCAAGCTGAGAATTGGTGGACTCGGGGGGCGGGATTCATCCCGCGCGGGGCTTTCAGCCCCGCACTTAGCAGAATCAGTGGGTTGCGGGTGGGCTGTCTGCGGTCCCGCGGTTCTGATTCCGGGCCGTATTCAGCACTATCAAAACAAACGAAAAGTACCAGCAATGGGCCCCCAAGATGATTACTGCATATAGTATTTCCCGGGTCCCGGACCCCTGTATATAGCTGTCCAAGGGTACCACTTGGCGTCGGGCACTCAGAAGTACTATGGAGGTGCGTATGTTGTAGTACAGGGATTGAAACATAGTCATCAAAAAAAAACAAAAATCTCAGAAAAGACCCTTGCATTTTTGCGGGGACTGCTGTATTCTGCAAAGGTGCTCCCGATTCAGCTTGTTACGCTCTCAAAAGGGCGGTTAGGCGGACCGGAAGCTTTAGGAAAGCGATTCGGAGGATAACTATATGAAGAAATTGTTGGTTTTGTTAGCACTCTCGATGCTCGCGCTAGGCGTTGCGAGCGCGAACGACATACCGTGCACGATCAGCGGAACGACGTTTAACACACCGGTCAACGGCACCACAGTTGTAACGTGTGGCACCCTAACGTTTGACATGTTCTCTGTCCTGAATCCGACCAGTGGCGCCGGCGTGAATAACGGTCAGATCGACGTCCTTGCCACATCGTATTTCGATACTGGGGCGGGCGTGGCTTTCCTGGAGTTCAATCCCAACCTGCAGGCGCAGATGGACGATGAGTTCATGTTCACGGTTTGGGGCGGCATCAGTTCGATCGACATGACCGTCGGCGGCCAGAATGCGTCGGTTCAAGAGACGGCTTGTTCGACTCCCTTCAGCCAAGGGACTGTTGGGGTGGGCGTCTGCGCGCCCGGCGACGTCTTGGGCCAAGTCACGGTTCTTTCGAACCAAGCCGAGCAGTTTGCAAATTTCAACACCACGAATCCGGTTTACATTTTCAAGAACATCAACGCGGGTGGCCCTCCCGGACAGTTGACCGAGTTCACCCAGACCTTCGGAACCATCCCGGAGCCGGTCAGCATGGTTCTGTTGGGTTCCGGATTGCTGGGCCTAGGCCTGTTGCGCCGGAGATCGCGTAAGAGTTAGCTGCAAGTCTGACCGAACACTCTCCTATTTATTAGAGGGCTCCCCGATTTCGGGGAGCCTTTTTTGTTTGGCGCCGCATTGTAGAATCTCAGAAGGGACATGCAGCGCGTTGCGATTACAGGCGTGGGGCTGGTGACGCCCCTCGGGCTTACAGCCGAGGAGAACGTGGCCCGCAGCGGCCGGGGCGAATCCGGCATCGGACCAGCCACAGCCTTTGCCGTGGAGGGCCATGCGGCCCAAGCCTTAGCCACGGTGGCGAAGTTCGAACTGGAGCCTTTCCTCCGTTTCCCCAAGAACTACAAATTCATGGGCCGCGCGGTGCAGTTCGCCATGCGCGCGGCGCGGGAAGCCATTGATCGCAGCGGCATCGATCCGCGCGGGATGGACCCTTCACGCATCGGGATTCACGTCGGCTCCGGGCAGACCGGCGTGGAATACGATCACTTCTTCCCCTCGCTCATCATGGCTTGGGACGCTGGCCGCGAGATGGACTACAAGTATCTGGGCGGCCTGCCTGCGCACCTCATCGACCGGTACATTTGCCTGCGCACCCTGGCCAACGGCGGCCTGGCGCTGTTGTCCACTGAATTCGGCATCCGCGGTCCCAACGGCAACTTCACCCAGAAGGATACGGCTTCGGCCCAGGCTCTGTACGCGGCCTACCTGGATCTGCTCGAAGACCGCTGCGACGTGGCGGTCGCCGGCGGCTACGATTCCCTTGCCACTACCGGAAACTTTCTGGCTTACGAGCAGGCCGGGTTGCTTTCGCACTCCGCTCCGGCCGCTGCTTACCGGCCCTTCGACAGCCAGGCCGATGGGCTGGTGCTGGGCGAAGGCGCGGGCTTTCTGGTGCTTGAGAGATGGGAACACGCCGCGGATCGGCGCGCCGCGATTCTCGGTGAGTTTTCGGGCGCAGGCTCCGCCATGGGGGCCGACGAACAATGGCGTCCGGCTTGGACCGCCGAAACCATCCGCCAGGCTGCCAGCCAGGCGTTGGGCCATCAACGGCCGGATTTCGTGGTAGCCTCGGGCCTTGGCACGCAAGAGGAAGACTGCGCGGAAGCCGCGGCGCTGACATCGATGGTTGGGGACGCCACGCCCGTGACAGCCTTCAAGAGCCATACCGGTTATATGGGCGCTGGTACCGCCGCCGCGGAATTGGGACTGGGACTGTTGTGCGCCCGGCAAGGCTTCGTGCCGGCCATCGCCCGCCACACGCAAGCTGGTCCAGGTGGCGCGCTCGATCTGGTCACCGGAACCGCCCGCCAATTTGAAACGGACGAGCCGCTTGGCCTGTTCCTTTCCTGCTCCTGGGGAGGCGCAGTAGCGGCGCTGGCTGCCCGCGCCATCCGGTCCTGAGCGATTCGGGAACATCCCAGCCCCGTTTTTGTTTTTTCCAGTTTCTCGATGCCGCCCACAGCGCCGGCTCCGGCGCGAGATCTAAAACTCCACGCTCAGGCCTACGCTTGGTATGATCGGCAGGAACGTCCCCCGCCCCGCCGCGATAAACCCGTACGGGCGAACGTAGTCGGGGACAAATCCCCAATACTGATAGTTGGAATGATTCGTCAGGTTTGTGATTTCCGCATACAGGGTGGCCTTATAGCGCTTGCGGTGGAACGCCTTGTTCACCCGCGTGTCCAGCCGGAAGTAAGCCGGCATCCGCGTATCATTGCGCACGCTGACGATAGGAAAGTAAGCATTGCCCTGGACGATCGGCTCGCCCAGGTAGCCAATCACGGGAAAACCGCTGCCGTACCTTGCATCGGCGCTCACATTGACGGTCTTACTCAAGCGATAGCTTCCAAAGATGTTCACGGTATGGCGCTGGTCGAAATCGCTCCAGAAGTGCGCGTTGGTGGTGGTGTCTACGGAGCGCGCGTATCCGAGCGCATACGAGATCCAGCCGGTCAGCCGGTTGGCGCTGCGCCGCTGTAGAGTGAACTCGAGGCCGCGCGAGTAGCCGCGCAGCGAGTTGCCGAGGACAGGGCCGAGCTGAGGGTACAGAATCGGGCCTCCCGGAAAGGCAGCGCGAAACTGACTCTCGGCGGAATACACCCCGTCCCGGATCTGGCGGTCGTACGCCTCCACGCGCACCCGAATCCTGTCGGTCAGCAACTGCTCGACCGCGACAGAAGTCTGGGTGGAGCGCTCGGCCCGCAGCGTTGGAGTGCCGAACTCGCCGTACAGGTCGACGAGATCGGGGAAGCGAGAGTATTGGCCGGCTGCCACGGTCAGCTTGGTGCTGCGCAGCGGCGACGCGGACACGCTGATCCTTGGCAGGAACGTGTCCTGATTGTTCTGGCTGAAATGGTCCCAGCGCCCGCCCACGACCATTGTCAGGCGCTTATCGTCCACTGAAATCGTGTCCTGGATGTACGCCCCCGGCTGGGAGACGCTCCTGGAGAACAACGCAGTCTGAAGCAGGGTGTCGGAGAACTGTTCCGTGGCATAGTTCCAGAGTTCGTTTTGCAGATAGTCGCGATCCAGCCGGCGATATATCACCCCCGCCTGGAACTTGTTCCAGTCCCCCGTCTGGTGCGTCACATCCTCGTGGAAGCCGATCTCGCTGCCGCTGGAACGCTCCAGCAGGTCCAGCGAGAGGTCCTTGTCCCGCTCGGAATCGATGGACGAGTAGACCTGCACCTGCGAAAGAGTGGCCGCATTCGACCACGTCCATCGCAAGCTGGCGAACTCGCTGCGGCTGGTGCCGTCCTTCAATTCGTCGACGCCAAAAACACCGGACGCGTCCTTGGAGATTGCCGTCTCGCCATGGACGGCGCTGAGCGAGATCCGGTTGTGCTCCGTGGGGCTGTAGGTCAGGTTTCCGTAGGCGTCATAGAAGCTCAGCCCCAGGCCGTTGTTGCGGCCCACAAGCAGGCTGACGTAGTCCTTGCGGGCCGAAACCAGCCAGGTGGCCTTTTTCGAAGCGTCCAGCGGCCCCTCGGCGCTGGCGGAGGCCGCCACCAGGCTTACGTCGAAGCGATAGGACACGCGATCGGCGTTTCCCTCGCGGCTCTGGACGTCCAGAACCGAGCCGGCGAAATCGCCGTACTGCGCCGGAAAATTCCCACTGAGCAGGGTCATGGAGTCCACAAACCCGTTATCCAGAATGCCGATCGACACGCTGTTGCCCCGGTCGTCGAGGATGGCGTGGAACGGGGTGGCCATCGGCGCTCCATCCACGAACACCCCGATGTCCGGCGGACCGGAGCCGCGCACGGCAAACTGGGCGTACCAGTCGTTGTCGGCAGCCACGCCGGGCATAGCCTGGATCGCCCGCATGGGATCGTCGAGCATCACCGAGGAGAGGTTCTTCAGTTCCGTGTTGGTAATCGAGTGCTCCACGGGAGCCTCCGGCTGTACCGGCGCATAAGGTTCGGAAGTTACCGTGATCCGTTCGCCGTGCTTGAGAGCCTCCTGGCCGAGGAGGAGTTCCAGCTCCGCAGTCTCCCCCGCCTGCACCTGGATGCGCTGCTTCAGCAGGCCGTAATCGATCGTGCTCACATAAAGATCGGCTTCTCCCGGCGAGACATTGGGGAGCTCGAATCTGCCCTTCTCATCGGTGACTGTCTGAAGATTCTGGCTGCGGATTGAAACGAGAGCTTTGGCAATCGGTTCGCCCGTTCTGAAGTCGATCACCCTTCCCCGCAGGGTGACTGAGTGTGCAACGACGGCATCGTTGGAGGCGACGCCGCCCTGTGCTCCGCACGCCATGCCGGCAGCGCATAGTAAAACGACGCATAGCAACTGGTGCATGATCGAACTCCACTATTGCGGCGAAACTCTGGCGGTCCCTGTTCGCGACTCGTTATTTCGGATGTAATACTCTTATTTGCCTACAGGAGGAAGTATAGACGACTTGCTTGGATCTCGGCAAGCAAGTCGCGAGCGCCCTGATGGCGAGGGCGTGGTGGACGGCGTCAACCTGGAAGGCGCCGTGGACCTGGTCGGGCACGGCGCGGGTTGGGGCGACGCGGCGGAGGGTGCCCGTACTTGGCGCCAGCCCCGCGCGGCCTCCCCGCTTGGCGCCGGTCTCGTGGGACGAAGGGCGGACGATGGCGTATCCTTGGCCCTTGTCCCCGCCCGGATTCCGGCCGGCGTTCGCCGGTTGGTCCTGGTGTCGACCGGTCAAGCCACTCCCACGTTACTTATCCTTCGCTCGGGTGGCCAGCCATCCTTCCAGGTCCTTGGGGGTGCTGTACCACCGCGCGTTCGAACCCAGATAGACAAGGTCGAAACGGCCATTCATCTTTGTCATCCACGCCGAGCGGGCCGCCTGATCCTCTTCAGGCTTGCCGATCTGCCTCATCGTCCTTGGCGGAGCGGCTTGCTTCTCGAAGGCATTCCCTGCGAAGAGCACGCGGTCGGCAACGTTGAGCAAGCTCAGGTTCGCCGCGCCGTCGGACTGGAACGAAGCAGCTTCCAGAGTGAGTGGCTGACCCGCATGATTGAGGCCGAGATCGATGCTTGTCCCGTCGGGAAGCACGGTGGCCGGCACGCCATTGAGGACGTTCGATGCCGCTACGTAGATGTGGCGCGGGCGAAGTTGCGCAAGGCCGCCAGACTGACGAGGGTCCCGATCGAGAACGGCTACATCGAGCGGAACATCGCCGATGAGAGAATGGAGGAACCGAGCCAGTCCCGGCCCACCGCCCCCGGTTCCGATCAACAGGGCGGATGTCGAGCCGTGGAGAAGGAAGAGAGTCTCGCCCGCGCTTTCTCGGATGAGATAGAAATCGGACTGGATTTTGGAAATGGCGTCGATCCGCGTGTCGAAGGAGGCCACCCCTGTGTCGCGTTTGAAATTGCCGGGGATACCAACCGCGTGATAGATCTCGCCGGCCTCCCCAGGGCGGTAGAGAGTGGACAGCGAGTAGACCATTTGAGCGGAGTCGTTCTTGGCCCAATACGCTTCCGGGCCGGCGAAGAACGGCTCTCCTATGATGGTCCCGGCGAGTACGCCGTCGGCCAGGGCGGTCATGTCCGTAATGTATTGGCGGTTGAGCGGCCGGCCATTGAGCGGCGCACGGCCGCGGGCCCATGCCCCGGTCTGGTAGAAGTGGGCGGGAAGGACCGCCAGGTCGGGATAGGGCCGGGTAACCTCCTCGACATGGTGAATGCTCTGGTCATATCGCGACACCGGTCCCATTTGAACATAGGGCCACCCGGAACCGATCGCGTCTCCGGTGACGAACAACCGGTTTTCCGCGTCAAGATAGGCGGTCGAGCCAGCCGAGTGGGGCGGGATTGCAACCGCGCTAATCAGCCGGTTGCCCAAGTCAATCTGACTCACTGCCATCCCATTACCATGGTTGGTCGGGCCGCCGCCTTCCCGAATGGGAACGTAGTTCGGAGGGGCCTGCGCCGGCCAGTCCAGGTCGGGGTAGTAAATGGTGCGGTCCGACATCCGCCCGTTTTCACCGATATGGTCCGGATGATTGTGGGTAATGGCCACAACGAAGTCAAGCGGGTGGGCCCGCGGCTGGCCGTCGTTCTCGTGACCCAGCAAATAGCGCACCACGGTTTTCAGGTCGTTCACCCCTTCGACAGCTTTGGCGGGATTGGCGGTATCGATCAGCAGCGCGCGGCTGGAGCCCTCGAGCAGGTACATGGTGGAACCCTGGGAGGTATCCGGATCCGGTATGGAAACGTATGGCCCAGGGGTGTACGGAAGATAGTGCTCGATGCGCCAGGTACGTTGCCCCTGAGCGTTAGTCAACATCAGAAACGCGGTGTACTGCCCCCAGGGATTCTCCGTCGCAAAGCCGGTTCCCTTGGCCCAACCGTACGAGTTCTTAAGTTCCGGTAGGAAGCCCTTTGCCACTCGGTAGTATTCAACGCGCGACTGTTGGTCGGCGGCATAGAGCGACAAGCAACACAATACCAGTGCTGCGGCTATCCGACTTCCGAATCGCAGAAACAAATGACGGCAATTTTGCATTGGATTTCTCCTTTTATCGACACGCAATGCCCTTGCGAACTGCGCGCCGGTCATGCTGGGTTCGCAGATCTCTCCGTTGAACAACGGGCAGCGGCGCGCCCACCGCACGGCCGATCTCCGCGCCGGCCAGGGCAGAGCACTCCTCTACGGGAGTGGCCGCCGGCTTGTGCGCTTACCAACGTCCCTACCATGTTTTCGCCTTTGTTGACCCTCGTCTCGAACATTCCCGTTCGGCGCCGATCCGGGCGCGCGCGCTGCGGGAACTCGACGATTCTCCGCGTTTGGGCTATCCGTCTTCAGTCTCGGTGCTAAACCTTAAAGATATCTGAAAATCCGGTACCTTAGTTGCCGGCGTGAAAGTTGCCGATGCGTTAATCAGCTTTTCCGTCGATCATGGCCCGTGGACGCTCTCGCCGGACGCACGGCAATCCTCGCGATTCCAATCCACCGGTAACCTGATAAGCTGAAAACATGCCCACCCGGACTGCTCAGGCCGACAGTTCCGCAAGAACCGGCGCCTTGAGCCGCATCGGCCAGCGGCGTCAGGTTGTCATTCCTAAGGAAGTCTTCGACGCGCTCGCCTTGGCAGAGGGGGACTTCACGGAGGTGACCGCTGAGAACAGTCGTGTGGCCATGAAGCCTAGGAAGCCCGCCGATGCCGGCGACACGTTGACGGCCGCCGACGCGAAGAAAGTGCGGCATGCCATGGAACAGCTTGCGGCAGGGAAGACCCGGCCATGGTCCAAGGTCAAGCATGACCTGGGCTTGTGAGCTAACCGAAGACGCTGAGCGGGACCTGCGCGGCTTACCAAAGGGTATTCAGAAGCCGGGGATCATTTACTGAAGGGCAGCCATAGGAATGCTGCGGGCTGGTTGGCGCTGGCGCTGCGCCGCCTTATTGAATAATGTGATGGCGACGCTCCACCGACACACAGCGAACGTTCCGTCTGGGCGGCGAGCCCCGTGGCGGTCTGGCAGTCTCTGCTCCCATCTCTCAAATCCGATCGCGCCAGTATCCGGGTCGGCGGTAACCGTGCGCGACGGCAACAACCTCCACTTGGGTGACTGACTCGCGAAACACAACCAGGTATGGGAATCGCCTCAGCAACATTCGCCGCGTGCCGAATTCGAAAATCGCGAATCGTTTTGGGGACGAAGAGATCTGCTCGATCGCCCGATCAAGCTCGTCCAGGAATCCGGCTGCTGCCCGCTCGCTTCGGCGCCGATACCACTCCGCCGCCGCCTCGGCCTCGGCAAGAGCGGCCGGATGGAGAACGACGGGCTTACGGGTCACTGCTGGAGGCGCGCGCGCAAACGGCGTTGCGCGTCCTGCCAGGGAACCAGTTTAACGGCCCCGCTGTCGATCTCCTGGAGGCGCCTGCAGATCTCGTCCCGCCACGCTTCCTCGGCGTCCGCGTCCACCTCGGCATCCAGACTGTCCAGCAGTGAGTCAGCGAGGGCGGCCCTGGCTTCAATTGGCAGATGAAGCGCTTCGCTCAACAATTCGGCGGGACTTCTCGGCATGCCCTAATTATACGCGCATCCACGGTTTGCCACCCCCCCACCCGTGCTACAGTACCAGTTTGATGCCCGCCACTGCCGCCCTGAAAGCCACCAGCCTGAACGCCGCCCATCGCTCGCTGAGCGCCAGAATGGTGGATTTTGGCGGCTGGGACATGCCCGTCCAGTATTCCTCGCTGGTCGAAGAACACCTCGCCGTCCGCAAGAGCGCGGGCGTGTTCGATGTCAGCCACATGGGCGAGATCGACATCACCGGCCCGGAGGCGCTGCGCCTTACCGAGTACGTCACCACCAACGCCGCCGGCCGCCTCAAGACCGGTCAAATCCACTACTCGGGCCTGCTCTACGAGCACGGCGGATTCGTCGACGACGTGCTGGTCCACAAGGTTGACGACGACCACTATTTCCTGTGCGTGAACGCCTCCAACCAGGAAAAAGACTTCGAGCACATCCGCGCGCACAACCACTTCGACGCCCAGGTCCGCCTGTCGAGCGACGACTACGCGCAGATCGCCATCCAGGGTCCCCACGCGCGCGCCACGCTGCAGAAGCTTACTGCCACCGATCTGGCCGCCATCCGCTACTATTGGTTCGCCGACGGCGCGGTCTCGAACACGCTGGCGCGCATCGCACGCACCGGCTACACCGGCGAGGATGGCTACGAGATTTATGTCGCGCCCGCGGAAGGTCCGCGCTTGTGGCATGAAATTCTGGACGCGGGTAAAGAGTTCGGCATCAAGCCCTGCGGTTTGGGCGCGCGCAACACGCTGCGTCTGGAAGCCAAAATGGCGCTTTATGGCCACGAAATCCACGCCTCCATCACGCCATGGGAAGCCGACCTGGGGTGGATCGTCAAGCTCGACAAGGGCGACTTCGTAGGCCGCGCCGCGCTGGCGAAGCAGAAGGAACAGGGCATCCAGCGCAAGCTCATCGGATTCGAGATGACCGGGCGCGGTATCGGCCGCGACGGTTACGAAGTGCTGGTGGATGGCGCGCCGGCCGGCTGGGTCACCAGCGGGTCGCCCGCGCCCGCCCTGAACAAGAACATTGGTCTTTGTTATTTGCCCGTGGCGGAGGCCCGCATCGGCCGCGCCATCGAGGTCGTCATTCGCAGCCAGCCGGTGGCCGCGGTCACCGTGGAAACGCCATTCTACAAACGAGCCAAATAATGTATCCCGAAGAGTACCGCTACACCAAGGAACACGAGTGGGTGCACGTGGAAGGCGACACGGGCACCATCGGCATCACGGATCACGCCCAGCACGAACTGGGCGACATCGTTTACGTGGACTTCAAATACGGCAGAGAGACCCTGAAAGCCGGCCAGCGCGTGGACCAGGGCAAAACCATCGGCTCGGTGGAGTCGGTGAAAGCCGTGTCGGATATCTATTCGCCGGTCTCGGGCGACGTCGTCGAGGTCAACGGCGCGCTGGCCGAGGCGCCCGAAAAGCTGAATGCGGACCCGCACGGCGAAGCGTGGCTGGTGAAGATCCGTTTAACCGATCCCGGCGAATTGGCGAATCTGCTTTCCGCGGCCGATTATCAAACCTATATAGGAGCGGAAAAGTAACATTTGCGCTATCTTCCGAAGTCCGATTCCGAGCGCCGCGAAATGCTGGAAGCTTGCGGCGTGGAGAGCCCCGAAGATCTGTTCGCCCATCTTCCGGAAGCGGTGCGGCTGAAGCGACCGCTGCAGCTTCCCCCGGGTATTTCCGAATACGAGATCGTCGATTATTTTCGGCGGCGCGGCGATGAGAACGCCAACGGCTACGCCACCTTCCTGGGTGCGGGTGTCTACGCGCATTACCGTCCGGTGCTGGTGGATACGGTGGTTTCGCGCGGCGAGTTCCTCACGTCGTACACGCCTTACCAGGCGGAGATTTCGCAGGGCACCCTCACCACTATCTTTGAATTTCAGACCATGATCTGCCAGCTCACCGGCATGGACGTGGCCAACGCCTCCATGTACGACGGTTCGACGGCGCTGGCGGAGGCTGCCTTGATGGCCGCGCGCCTCACCAGCAAAGGCGGATTGCTGGTGGCGCGCAGCGTGCATCCGGAGTATCAAGAGGTCCTGCAGACTTACGCGAAGAACCAGGGCATGCCGATTACCGAGTTCGACTATGATGCCGGAACCGGCGCGGCCGATCTCGACGACCTGGAACGCAAGCTCAACGACCTGACCGCGGCGGTGATCGTACAATCCCCCAATTTCTTCGGCGTGGTGGAGGATGTGAAGCGCGCGGCCGCGATCGCCCACCGGCGTGGGGCGCTGCTGGTGATGGGATTCGCAGAGGCGGTTTCGCTGGGAATATTGGAGCCGCCGGCGGCAGATATTGTGGCGGGCGAATTGCAATCGTTCGCCATCTCGCCGAGCTACGGCGGGCCGTATGCCGGCATCATCGCCACGCGCGAAAAATTCGCCCGCCAGATGCCCGGCCGGCTGGTCGGCGAAACTACGGATACGCGGGGCAATCGCGCGTTTTGCCTGACAATGGCCACGCGCGAGCAGCACATCCGCCGCGAGAAGGCGACGTCCAACATCTGCACCAACCAGGCGCTGATCGCCTTGATGGCCACCGTCTTCATGACCGTCTACGGCAAGCAGGGCCTGCGCGAGTTGGCGGAGCAGAACCTGGCCAAGGCGCACTATCTGGCGGGCAAACTGAAGTTGCGATTCTCCGGACCGTTCTTCAACGAGTTCGTGGTTTCGACTGCCCAGCCGGAAGCCATTAACGCCGAACTCCTGAATCGGAAGATCATCGGAGGCTTGCCGCTAGGCCGCTTCTATCCGGAGTTATCCGACGCAATGCTACTCTGCGCTACCGAAATGTCCCGTCGCGATGATATGGATAATGTGGGGCAGGCTCTCAGCCTGCGCGGGACTCTCAGTCCCGCTCCCCGGAGTGCCTAAATGCCCATTAAAAAGGTCCGCTCCCACATCTCGCCGAACGAAGCGCTCTTATTCGAACGCAGCTCGCCAGGCAAGAAAGCCTACCAGTTGCCCGATCTGGACGTCCCCGCCGTGGACCCGCGCGCCACGCTCGGCGCCGAAAACGTGCGCGCGGAAATCGAGGGCTTCCCGGAAGTCAGCGAAGTGGAAGCCATCCGCCACTTCACGCGCCTGTCCACCTGGAACTACGCCATCGACCACGGCATGTATCCGCTGGGCTCCTGCACCATGAAGTACAATCCGCGCGTGAACGAACTGGTGGCGCGCACCGAGGGCCTCGCCTGGGCGCATCCCTATCAGCCGGAATCGCTTTCGCAGGGCGCGCTGGAAGTGATGGCGCAGCTTGAATCCGCGCTGCTCGAAATCACCGGCATGGACGCCGTCACGCTGCAGCCGGCGGCGGGCGCGCACGGCGAGCTGACCGGCATCCTGCTGATTCGCGCGCTGCTCGAACAGGAGGGCAACCCGCGCCGGAAGATCCTGATTCCGGATTCCGCCCACGGCACCAACCCCGCCACCGCCGCCATCGCCGGCTACGTGGTGGAGAACATCCGCTCCGACGAGCGCGGCCTGCTGGATCTCGCCGCGTTGGAACAGTCCGTCACCGAGGACGTGGCTGGGCTGATGATCACCAATCCCAACACCCTGGGCGTTTTCGAATCGCGCATCATCGCGGCCGCCGAAGTTCTGCATCGCAAGGGCGCGCTGCTCTACATGGACGGCGCGAACATGAACGCGCTGGTGGGCATCGCGCGTCCCGGCGATTTCGGCGTGGACGTCATGCACCTGAATCTGCACAAGACGTTCTCCACTCCGCATGGCGGCGGCGGGCCGGGCGGCGGTCCCGTCGCGGTGAAAAAACACCTGGAGCCGTTCCTGCCTGTGCCGCGGCTGAAGCGCGCCAACGACGCCTGGGCCTTCGACTACGACCGCCCCCTCTCCATTGGCAAGGTGAAGGCGTTCTACGGAAACTTCGGTGTGCTGGTACGCGCGCTGGCCTACATCATGGCCCACGGCGGCAACGGATTGCGCGCCGCCACCATGGATGCGGTGCTCAACGCCAACTACATCCGCAAGAAGCTGGAGCCGTTCTTTGACCTGCCTTACACGCTGCCCAACATGCACGAAGTGGTCTTCAGCGACGAGCGCCAGGCGCGACTGGGCGTGCGCACGGGCGATATCGCCAAGCGCCTGATCGATTACGGTTTCCACCCGTACACCGTCAGCTTCCCGCTGATCGTACATGGCGCGATGATGATCGAGCCTACCGAGACCGAGGGCAAGCTGGAACTGGACCTCTTCATCGACGCCATGATCTCCATCGCCAAGGAGATCGAAACCGAGCCGGAGACGGTGAAGACCGCGCCGCACGCGACGCGCACCAGCCGCGTGGATGAGGTGAAGGCCGCGCGCAAGCCGGTACTGAAATGGGCACCCGCCCGAGCGTAACTGAGCCGCGACCGTTAGGGAGCGGTCTCTGGCCGCTCGCGTTGATCCTGGCCGTTGTCCTGCTCATCCGCCTGCCATTTCTCAATCAGGCCATTCAGGGCGACGACGTCTACTACCTGGCCGCAGCCGAGCACGCGCAGATCGAGCCGCTCGATCCCAACCACGTCCAGTACGTTTCCATCGGCGATCGCGTGGATCTGCGCGGCTTTCCTCACCCGCCTTTGAACGCCTGGTTCCTGGCCTTGCTGCTGGCCGCGATCGGGGATATCCGCGAAGTGCCGTTCCACGCCGCGTACATGCTGTTCTCGGTAATCGCGGCGCTGGCCATGTGGTCGCTAGCCAAACGCTTCTCGCCCCATCCACTGTGGGCCACGCTGCTGTTTCTGGCGGTTCCGGCTTTCGTGGTCAACGGCAACTCGCTAGAATCCGACCTGCCGTTCCTGGCGTTTTGGATGGCGGCCGTGGCGTGCTTCGTGGCAGGCAAATGGACGCCCGCCGCAATCGCCATGGTGCTGGCGGCGCTCTGCGCATTTCAGGCTGTTTTCCTGACGCCCATACTGGCGGTCTATGTCTGGATTTACCGGCGCAGGGAGCGTACCGCCTGGCTTCTTACGCTGGTTGCGCCGGCAGCTCTGGTGGTCTTCCAGTTGTTGGAGCGCTGGCATTCGGGCGCGCTGCCGCTCGCGGTGTCGGCCGGGTACATGCGCAGCTACGGGTTGCAAACGCTCGCCAACAAGATCCCGAGCGCCGCGGCGCTGGCGGTACACGCCTGCTTTATGGTGTTTCCCGCGCTGCTGCCTGGAGCAGTCCTCGTGGCCTGGAAGCGGCGCGACCGCGAGACCGCCTTCCTCGCCGCGTGGGTCGCGCTGTTCTTCGGAGGCGCGGCTCTCCTGTTTTTCGCCGGATCGGCGCGGTATCTGCTGCCCATGGCCGCTCCCGTAGTCTTGCTCGTTTCGCGCCTGCGGGTGCGCTGGTTGGCGATCGGATTCGCCGCCCAACTGGCGTTGAGCCTGGCGCTCGCCACCGTGAACTACCAGCATTGGGACGGCTACCGGCGCTTCGCCCGGCAAATCCGCGCGGCGACTGCCGGCCACCGCGTGTACATCGATGGCGAATGGGGCCTGCGCTACTACTTGGAAGCCGATGGGGGGCTGCCGCTCGAGCGCGGCGCGACAGGAAATGTCCTGCGCGCCGGCGATATTGTCGTTTCAAGCCAACTGGCCTATCCGATCGCCTTCACCGCACCCACCGCCCCCATCGCCGAGCGGGCCATTCGCGCCACTCTGCCGCTACAACTCATCGGACTGGAAGCCCGCTCCGGCTACTCCACCGCCACCAAAGGGCTGCGGCCGTTCGACATCTCCACCGCGCCCATCGATATCGTGCGCGCCGCAATTGTGCTCGACCGGCATCCTACGCTCAGTTACCTGCCCATGAACGCGCCGGAAGCGCCCGCTCAGATTATCAGCGGCCTGTACGACGTGGAAAGTGGCGCATGGCGGTGGATGGCGGGGAGCGCGGTGGTGCTGCTGAAGAGTCCCGCCCAGCCGCTGCCCATCGAGGCGGTGTTCACCATTCCCGATCGGGCGCCCGCGCGCCACGTCGAACTGCTGCTGGATGGCCGCGTGGCCGCGTCCGAGACGTATGGCGGACCCGGCGCCTATACGCTGAAGTCCCCGCCGCAGTCGCCCGCCGGCGAGACCGCCACGGTAACGCTCACGGTCGACCGCACGTTCGCGGCGCCCGGCGATCGCCGCGAACTGGGCGTGGTCGTGGCCGGCATGGGGTTCCGGGAGTAGTGTCCAAGAAATAACTGTACAGCAGATTCGCTGTACTACTGTCCATCAGTCTCTTCGCGCGCCGCGACGAATCGTGGGGCAGGCTCCCAGCCTGCAGCGGCCTCTCAGGCCGCTCCCCCCTCCGTTTGCGGCTATGCCGCAATGTGGGGCAGGCCATCGTTTCTTGTGGCCTGTCCCCCAGGGCCTCCGGCGCGCGCAATTTCATGAAAACTATCACGGCGGTCTTCGTATTTTTTTTGGCTCTTCTGTCACCATGTGTTTTCATAGAGTTAGGCCGCATTTTCGACCCTGCCGAGTTCGGGCGCTGTGCGCAGACGACAAACAACGATCATCTGCGCCACGCCGGGCACCGGCCGGCACCCGGACTTTGCGGGTGGAGTAAGAGTGGCGGCCTGAGACTTCCCTACTTCTCGTGGCCGGGAGCGGTCCTCTTCATGAGCGCCATCACCGGCGCAACCGCCAAAAAGACGATGCCCAGCATCCGGAAGCAGTCTATAAAGGCTTGCATGGCGGCTTCGCGCTGCACCATGCCGTAGATGAGGCCCTGCGCCTGGTGAACTGCCTGGCTGGCGCTGGAGCCGCGCGCGATCAGCATCTGGGTGGCGCCGTGCAGCATCTCGTTGTAGCGCAGGTCGAACGGCGTCACGTGGCTGACCAGGATGTGCTGGTGAACCTGCGATCGGCGCGCCAGTTCGGTAGTGACGAAGGCAATGCCGGAGCTGCCGCCGATATTGCGCGCCAGGTTGATCAGGCCGGTAGCGCTATTGGCCTTCTCCTTGGCGATGTAGGAAAACGCCAGGGTGTTCAGCGGCACGAACAGGAAGGCGATGCCGAAGCTTTGCACCACACGCGCCCAGATGGCGGTGCGCAGATCCACCTGGAGGTTGAAGCCCGCCATTTGAAACAGTCCCACGGAAGACATGGCTAGGCCAAACATGAGCAGCCAGCGCGGCTCTACCTTGTGCGAGAGCAGCTTTCCCACCAGGGGCATGAGGAGCAAGACCGCGACGCCGCCCGGAGACAGGGCCAGGCCGCTCAGCAGCGCCGTGTAGCCCATCAAGGTCTGCAAGAAGATGGGCAGCAGAATCGTACTGCCGTAGAGTACGAAGCCCAGCAGAAACATGGTGAAGGTGGCCAGGCCGAAGTTGCGATTCTTGAGCAGGCGGAAATTGACCACTGGGTCTTTGGAATGCAACTCCCAGAAGACCACGCCCACCAGGCATACGCACGCGACGATTGCCGACACGACGATCAGGTTCGAAGCGAACCAGTCCTTGCGCTGGCCGTCATCCAGCAGGACTTCCAGAAAACCCAGGCCGGTGGCGATCAGGCCCAGGCCGATGTAGTCGATGCGCAGGCCGGCGCCCAGGCTCTTGCGCTCCAGGTAGGGCGGGTCGAAGATCAGCAGGGCGGTGAGCGCCAGGGAGAGCAGACCGACGGGTATGTTGATGAGGAAGATCCAGCGCCAACTGTAATCGTCGGTGATCCAGCCGCCCAGCGTGGGGCCGATGATGGGCGCCAGCACCACCCCCATGCCGTAAACGGCCATCGCCATGCCCTGTTTCTTCTTGGGGAAGCTTTCGACCAGGATGGCCTGGGAGATGGGCTGCATGGCGCCGCCGCCTACTCCCTGGAGGATGCGGAACAGGATCAGCATCCAAAGGTTGGGCGCCAATCCGCAGAGCAGGGAACTCACGGTGAACACCACCACGCAAGCCATGTAGAAGCGCTTGCGGCCGAACAAACTGGAGAACCAGCCGGCCAGCGGAAGCACGATGGCGTTGGAGACCAGGTAGGAGGTGAGCACCCAGGTGCTTTCGTCGATGGTGGCGGAGAGGCTGCCGGCGATATGCGGCAGCGCCACGTTGGCCACGCTAGTATCCAGCACCTCCATGAAGGTGGCCAGCATGACCGTGAGGGCGATGGCCCACGGGTTGATCTCGGGGACGGGCTGGATGGGGGCCGCGGGCCTGCGGGTTTCCGGTTCCGCGAGGGCCAGCGCGCCGGTGGATGAAAGGTCGACCGCCATATCGTGCGACTGTTTCGAAGGTAGCCGCAAAAGGCAATTCAGCCGAATTCAAAAAACATTATATGCGATTGCCGATATCGGGGCCTTAAATTTGCGTGTGCAGGATTAGCGGCTTTGCAACGGAGGTCTAATCGTTATACAGTGAGCGCGTAAGGAGAGACCGGATGGAACAGGACCGCAGAACATTTTTGAGCACCGCTCTCGCGGCGGCGCCGCTGTTTATCCCGCGCCGGGCTTGGGGCGCGAACGATCGCCTGGCGTATGGCTTGATCGGCGCCGGTGGGCGCGGGCGTTATCTGAACCGCTATTTCCAGAAGCTGGACGCGGCGTGCGCGGCCGTGGCCGAGGTCTACGAGCCAAACATGCAGGCCGCGCTCAAGGATGCGCCGGATGCCAAGCCGCATGTCGATTATCACGACCTGCTGGCGCAGAGCGGGATCGATGCGGTGGTGGTGGCGACACCCGATCACCAGCACGCCCCGTGCCTGCTGGCGGCGCTCGACGCGCGCAAGGACGTGTACCTGGAAAAGCCCATGTCGCATTCGCTCGAGCAGAGCCGGCAAATGGTGGAAGCGGTGCGCAAGACCAAACAGATTGTGCAGGTCGGCATGCAGCGGCGCAGCGCGGAATCCATCATCAAGGCGAAGCAGCTTGTGGATAGCGGGATTCTGGGCAAGATCACGCTGGTGAAGCCGATGTGGA